>VFQQ010000064.1_pt1 | contig 272997 bp, 273 predicted proteins | sample 3512341 | NCBI WGS metagenome assembly VFQQ01 (sample SAMN10412373, study PRJNA504923) | tailings metagenome | isolation source: Relicate 2 Philex TSF1 revegetated site | place: Philippines: Tuba, Benguet | collected 2017-08-29
TCAATCCCAGATGCCACGCGATCCGGCGGGCGTCCCACCGGCGATTGAAACGGATTGCGACGATCCGTCTCTCCACCCGACGGTTCAACTGCGTGGGACAGCTCAGGGGCCGTGAGCTGCGGTCAGTCATCGGCTGGCCTGCCCGATATCTATCAGCCCATTTCTTTGCCGTCGCCGGTGAACACTGAAACCGCTCAGCGGCGCGAGCGAGCGTCCAACGATCAACGACCACTGATCGGGCCAAACGAAGACGCCCCTTGGGCGTCAGATCAGCATTAGCGTGAACCACGAAGACCTCCGGTCTCGATGCGAGTTGTCAGATACCCACATCGTTCCGGAGGTCTTCGCTACTTCACACGATCACAACGTCCCGGGTCGTTACACCTAGTGCGCGAGCGTCACCTTCAGCACGACGACCACCCCGGCGGCGAGGGCCAGCGCGATGCCGCTCCACAGTGTGCGGAGCGTCGGCCGGCGGCCACTGAGGCGGGCGACATCGACGCCGAGGAACGAGAACTGCAGGGCGATCCAGCCGCCCGCGATGAGCTGCGCGGCCTCGGTGGGGAGCGACGTTACGGTGGGCAGCAGCAGCACGATCGTCGGCGTCACGCCCGCAAACAGAATCGGAGTCGAGTCGCGCGCCTCCTGCAACCAGTGATCGCGTTCCGTGCCGCGCGGCCGCCCGATCTGCTCGCCGACCCGGTGCGCGAGTACGTGCGCGAGATAGGTCGTCGCCGTTGTCGCCGCGACGACAAGGGCAGCATGACCGTCGGCGATCGTCTCGCCGTTTGCCACGGCGATCGCCCCGAGGACCAGGATCCCGCCGTATACATACGCGACGAGTCGCAGTCGCATGCGCTCGACGGGCAACGACTTCCCCCGACGCACGAGCAGCCAGCGCGGCAGTCGGGTCGGCAGCTCGACAGTGCTCACCCTGTCACTGTGCCACGCGCGTGCGATCGGCGGAACATCCGAGGCTGCCCGGACGTTACCCCGGTATGACCCTCAGCCCTGCCCCCTACGCTGGAGGGGTGACCGAGGCCGCCCCGTTCTCCTCCGCTGAGCTGGAGCACATTCGCGCGCAGTTTCCGATTCTGCGCCGCGATGTCTACGGGCATCCCCTCGTCTACCTCGACTCGGCGGCGACCGCGCAGAAGCCGACCCGGGTGATCGAGGCTGAGGCCACCTTCTATCGTGAGGCGAACGCCGCCGTGCACCGCGGCGCCCACACGCTCGCTGGCGAGGCGACCGAGCTCTATGAGGATGCTCGGGGCACTGTCGCGCGCTTTTTGGCCGTCAACGATGACGAGGTCATCTTCACGTCGAACGCTACGGAGGGCCTGAACCTGATCGCGTACGCGATCGGGAACGCGAGCCTCGGTCGCGGGGGAGCGGCGGCCGCTCCGTACGCGCTGCGCGACGGCGATGAGATCGTCGTCACCGAGCTCGAGCACCACGCGAACCTCATCCCGTGGCAGGAGCTTTCCGCCCGCACGGGCGCGACTCTCCGATTCATCCCTGTCGACGACAACGGAGCGATCGACGTCGACGCCGCAACGGGCGTGATCGGGGAGCGCACGCGCATCCTCGCCGTCAGCCACGTGTCGAACGTGACCGGAGCGCACTCGCCGCTCGACCAGCTCGTGCCGTTGGCGCGCGCCGTCGGGGCGCTGGTCGTGCTCGACGCTTGCCAGTCGGCGCCGCACCTGCCACTTCGGCCACGCGAGCTCGACGTCGACGTCGCGGTATTCAGTGGGCACAAGCTCTACGGCCCGACCGGCATCGGCGTGCTCTACGGTCGCGCCGAGCTGCTCAACGCGCTGCCGCCCTTCCTCACGGGCGGGTCGATGATCACGACCGTCACGATGGAAGGCGCCGAGTACCTGCCGGCACCCCAGCGCTTCGAGCCCGGCACGCCGCGCATCGCGCAGGCGATCGGGCTGGCCGAGGCGATCCGCTTTGTCGACGAGTTGGGTTTCGACCGCATCGCTGCGACCGAGCACGAGCTGGGCGCACGGTTGCTCGACGGGCTCGCTGAGTTGCCGGGTATCCGCGTGCTCGGCGCCGGCATCGACGCGCCCCGGGTTGCGCTCGCGAGCGTCATCGTCGACGGCGTGCACGCACACGACGCCGGCCAGGTGCTCGACAACGTCGGCATCGCCGCGCGCGTCGGCCACCACTGCGCGCAGCCCCTGCACCGCCGCCTCGGAGTGACGGCGAGCCTGCGCGTCAGTGCCGGCGTGCACACCACGGCCGACGAAATCGACCAGGCGGTCGCCGCCATCGCGGGCGTTCGCGACTTCTTCGGATTGACGGGAGAGAACGCATGAGCGGACTCGAGCAGCTGTACCAGCAGATCATCATGGACCACTCGAAGTCGCCGCACGGCTACGGGCTCGCCGAGGGCGATGTGACGAGCCACCAGCGCAACCCGGTCTGCGGCGACGAGGTCACGCTGGCGCTGCGCTGGAGCGCGGACGGCACGCGCGTCGAGGAGGTCGCCTGGGAGGGCTCGGGATGCTCGATCTCGCAGGCGAGCGCCTCGCTGTTCGCGACGCTCGCGGCCGAGGACGCCGACGCCGGCAACGCGTGGACCCCCGACGACCTGCAGGCCTTTATCGACGAGTTCCGCGAGGCGCTGCGCTCGCGCGGTCAGATCCCGCTCGACGAGGAACGCTTCGGTGACGCAGCCGCCCTGAGCGGCGTCTCGAAGTTCGTTGCCCGCGTCAAGTGCGCGATGCTCGCCTGGGTCGCGGCTGAAGACCTGCTGACCCGCCGCGCCGCACAGTCGTAGGGTCACGCGTTCACCCCGTGTTGGGTGAGGATCACTAGAGTTAGGGCATGTCTGACGACGACGATCGGCGTTTCGCCCAACTGATCCAGAAATTCCTCGAGCGCACCTCCCACATGTCGCTCAGCGGTGATGCCGGACTCACGCCGGTGGGTGAAGCGGTCAGCGAGCATCTCGACACCGATGCCAGTCGCCTGTCAGTGGTGGAGGAGAACATCGCGAACCACCGGGTCGCCGATCTCGCCGCCGCCCTCGACGCCCTCGACCCCGACGCCACCGTGATGGGCGTGTCCGGGGGCCAGCAGAAGCTCTTCGAGCGATTCGTCGACATCATCGCGCACCCTCACATGCGCTACGTTCCCGCGCAGGTCGACTACGCGATTGCCGAGACCGGTCCGGAGAGCACGCGCACGGTGGTCGCCTTCGGTGTTCGGCTCGCCCGCATCGACGGCGAGCCCATAGCGTTGCTGCAGCGGACGGCCGACCCGCAACGCGGTGTCGAGACGGCACGTATCGAGTTGCTGGCGCGTACACCCGACATCGCGAACGCCATCATCGCGCGCATCACCCATGAGATGGATGCGCGCAGCACCCTGCGCGGGCACGTCCTAACGATTGCGCCGTCCGGCGGTTTTGGCGTTGCAGCCGCGCGCTTCCGGCCACGGCCCGAGGTCGCCGCCGAGTCCATCGTGCTGCCCGAGGGCACTCTTGATCGCGTTCGCCGCCACGTGCTCGGGGTTCGAGAGCACGCGCAGACACTGTCGTCGCAGGGTGCGCACCTCAAGCGCGGAATATTGCTGTACGGACCTCCCGGGACGGGCAAGACCCTCACGGTCTCGCACCTTGTCGGCGCGGCCGACGGCGTGACCTGCATCCTGCTCACCGGTCCGTCGATCGCTTTCATCGCGGAGGCCGCTGCGCTCGCCCGTTCGTTGCAGCCCAGCATGGTGGTGCTGGAGGACGTCGACCTCGTCGCCCACGACCGTGACATGCACACCGGTGGCTCGCAGCCGCTCCTGTTCGCCGTGCTGGACGCCTTGGAGGGACTTGACGGAGACGCCGACATCGCTTTCGTGCTCACGACCAACCGTGTCGACGTGCTGGAAGAGGCACTCGCCCAACGCCCGGGACGCGTCGATCTCGCGGTCGAACTGCCGCGCCCCACAGCCAGCGAGCGCCGCACGCTGTTCGCGCTTGCGGCCGACAAGACGCCGTTCAGTGACGAGGCGGTCGCGGCAGCCGCCGATCGCGCTGAAGGGGTGACCGGCTCCTTCGCGAAAGAGCTGGTGCGCCGCGCTCTTCTGTCGGCCGCCGTCGACGGACGGGAGGCGACTGATCACGATCTTGCCGCCGCTCTTGACGCTCTGCTCTCTGAGGCAGAGGCGTTGTCGGCCAGCATGCTGGGTGGCCACGGGGGCGGGAGCTTCGACATCAACCTGTCGAGCCACTATCCCTGATCACGCAACTCTTGGCGTGTCGGGGCGACCCGGCATACTATCGAGCATTCGAACACACGTTCGAATGCGGGTCGCGTGTCGCGGCACCGCGTCAGCCTGACCCGTGCCGGAGGTGAGGCGAATGGCCCACGCCATCCGCACAGCAACAGGAGCAGAGCGTGCGCCCGAGCAGGGGCGCCGCGCGTCGCCCGACATCGATGCCGTCGTGTGGTCCGATGACGCCGGTCGCCCGCTGCGGTTGATCTGGCAGGGGCGCCGGTGGCGGGTCACCGACCGGCCAACGGTGATCACCGCGCCGGTGTCATGGTGGTGGCGCGTCGACCCGGCGGGCGACGACCTCGATCTCGCCCCGAGCGAGTGCGTGGGGTGGCGTTTTCAGGCGACGGGCGAACACGGCGAGACGCGCGTGTTCGACATTCGCGACACGGGGGACCCTCGGCGCTGGCGCGTCGCGAAAACCTACCGCTGAGGGGCGGCGCGCGTCACGACTCGTCGATGAGTCTGGCCAGGTGGGCGATGAACCCCGCGAAGTCACCACTGTCGCGCGCGAGCCCCGCGACGTCTCGCCGTGCGGCGAAGACGTTCACGAACTGGTCGAACAGCGGCTGGAAGCGGGCGCGGCCGTCGGCGCTGAAGGCGATGAACGCGACGACGGAGACGCGTGCATCCCCCCAGGTCACGGGGTTCGGGCACAGCGCTAGTGCAATTGCGGTGCGGTTGGCGGTGAGCCCCATGGCGTGCGGCACGGCCAGGGTTTCCGTGAATGCCGTGGACGACATGCGTTCCCGTTCGAGCGCTCCCTCGACATACGCCTCGTCGGCCGCGCCGACCTCCACGAGCGCCGCACCGAGGCCGCGGATGATCGACTCGGGGTCGTCGCCGGGCGGAGTGGCGAAGAAAAGACGTTCGTCGAAGTACTCCAGCAGCTCGTCCGCGATGCCGGCTCGGCGACGTTGGCGGCGTGCCCGCGATGCGGCCTGCCGGATCGCGTCGATGTCGTCGTCAGTGAGGAAGGGTTGGACAACGACGACGCCCTCGCGCACCGCCCCCGTCGGCACTGTGGTGATGACCAGTTCGCTCGCGAGGTCGCGCGGATCGACGTCGGATCGGGTCACCACGTACTCGATCGTGAGCTGATCGCCGAGTTCCTCCTCCACCTTCTTCCGCAGAATCTGGTGCAGGTCGTAGTAGCTCGGGCAGACGATCGAGCAGGTGACCCGTTGCTCCCGACGCGATGCGCGCTCCAGGTGCGAGCCGAGGTGCAGGGCGATGTACGAGATCTCGTCGTCGTCGACGGTGATGTCACGCTCGCGCTGCACGATCGAGGCGATGAACACGGCGATGTCGAAGATGAGCGGGTACGAGCTCTTGATCGAGCGCGTCAGCGGGTTGCGGCTGCGGGCGTTATCGCGGGCTCGAGTGACGAGGTTGCCGAGGTGAATCGCGAAGCGCGTCATGAATGCGTCGTCGCGAAAATCGACCGAGTACTCGTCGAGCACCTGCGTGACGATGCGGTCGACGGTGTCGCGGTCATCCGGGTCGATGGCTGGAGTCTCGGCCGCGCGGTTGCCCGGCGCAACGACGCGCGTGACGAGAAGGCGCGCCAGGTACTCGAGGTCGGCCGCATTCAGCTCGACGTCGTAGTGCTCGTGAGTGAGTCGACGCAGAACATCGACGACCGCCACGTGCTGCGGGTCGGGATGCACGTTCGCATCCGACAGGTGCTGATCGCGTCGCGCGCGGTCGACCGCGATCGCGATGTGCAGCAGAACGGCGTCGACCCCGTACTCGTTGACGAAGAACCCCTCGGCCTCGAGCGCCTGCATCAATTCGGCCTTGAAGGCGCCGAGCGCTGTCAGCCCAAACTCGTTTTCGAGTGCATCAAGGTCAATGACCCCCCGCGAGCTCTCGGCCTGCAGGAGGCTGCTCAGCAGTCGGCGGCGTGAGCCCTCGGTTCCGATGAGACGCACGCGGCTGCCGGTGCGCTCGAGCGAGGCCCCCGCCGTGTCGGCGATCGTCTTGACCTTGCGCAGGTCGGCCTCGAGGGTCGACTCGCTGACGAAGAGGGTGTCGGCGAGGGCGAACACATCGATTCCGTCGTCGAGCTCGGTAAGTCGACGAACGAGGTGGTGCACTCGCTCCTGGGGCGTTCCCGCGATGTCGCCCCGGGTGCGGGCCCGGTCGAGGAACTCGCCGTACGCCTCACGGTTCAGCCGGTAGCCCGACGTCGAGGCAATCACGATCGGCAGCGGCTGAGCGGCGGTCTTCGCGGCAGCGACGTAGCTGCGTACCGAGCGGGTGGTCACGCCCAGATCGTCGGCGAGCTCCGACGCCGTCACCCAGTCGTCGGTCTGCGCCAGGAGCTCGAGCATGCGCTCGTACTTGTCCGCCATCGTGCGTTCACTGTAGGTGATTGCGCCGCACGGCACACGATTTCCGCAGGGGAGGAAACACGTCTGTTGGCGACCCGATGCCCGCAATGCGCACCATGGGAACACGAACGGGGCATCCCGTCTCGTGCCCGTCGACAACCCGCACCGCCCGCATGACTCGCAAGGAGGCGACCGTGACCTATCGCGTCGGCCTCGTGTGCGCGGCGGGGGTGTCGAGCACGTTCCTCGCCCACGGTTTGCGTGCGGCCATCGCCGACGCCGACCTCCGGGCGGTCGAGCTCGACCCGATGTCGGCCGACCGTGCAGTCGCCGCCGACGTTGACCTGCTCTTGCTCGCCCACCACCTGCGGGGCGCCGCCGACGAGCTGCGCACCGCGACGGCCGCCCCGATCGTGCTGCTGACCACCGACGATCGGGCGGCCGTCATCGACGAAGCAATCGGTGAGATTGCCCGCCGCGTCGCCGACACCGCTCCACTGGAAGGACCCTGACCATGGCCGAACGCACTCTCGCCGTCGCCTCCGCAAACGGGCTTCACGCCCGCCCCGCCGCACTGTTCGTGAAGACCGTGACCGACTCGGGGCAGCAGGTCCAGCTCACCAAGGGTGAGCGCTCGGTGAATGCCGCGAGCATTCTCGGCGTGGTGTCGCTCGGCATCGAGCACGGTGACGAGGTGACGGTCGCGGTCGACGGCGACAACGCCGACGCCACGCTGGATGCTCTGGTCACCTTCCTCTCGACGGACCACGACGCCTGATGGTCACCACCGAACTGATCCGCGGCGTCGGCATCGGACGCGGCACCGCCGTCGGCCCGGTCCTGCGGATGCCGGACCCCGTTCCCGACCCCGCCGACGCACGCCGTGAGCGCTCAGCGGACGAGGAGCAGGCGCGCGCGACGGAGGCGTTGGCCGCCACCTCAGCTCAGTTGCGGGCACGCGGTGAGGCGGCCGGCGGCACGGCTGCCGAGGTGCTTGATGCCCTGGCGATGATGGCGGACGACCCCGTGCTCGCGGCAGACGTCACCCACCGCATCGCCGACGGTTCCACCGCCGAATACGCCATTCACGCCGCCATGGCGTCCTTCCGCGACATGCTCGCCGGCATGGGCGGCTACCTCGGTGAGCGGGCCGGTGACCTCGACGATGTCGCCCGCCGGGCGATCGCCCACCTCATGGGGCTCCCTGAGCCGGGCGTTCCTCGGTCGGACACCCCGTTCATCCTGGTCGCCCGCGACCTCGCCCCCGCCGACACGGCCACCCTCGACCTCGACAGCGTGCTCGCGCTCGTGACCACAGATGGCGGACCCACCTCGCACACCGCGATTCTCGCTCGCGAGAAGGGCATCACCGCCGTGGTGGGCGCGACGGGTGCGGCCGAGCTCGTCGACGGCGACCAGGTGCTGGTCGATGCCGAGAACGGAACCGTCGAGCGCGACCCCGACCAGGAACGTGTTGACCTCGCGCTGCAGCGTACGGCGGCGCTGTCCGCCATTCGCGCGGCCAGCACCGGCCCGGGGCGCTTGGCCGACGGGCACGCTGTGCCGCTGCTGGCCAACATCGGGTCCATTGATTCGGCGCGCGAGGCCGCGGCACGTGGAGCGGAGGGGGTCGGCCTCTTCCGCACCGAGGTGCTGTTCCTCGGCGCCGAAAAGGCGCCGAGCGTCGATGACCAAGCCGACACCTATCGGGCGGTGTTCGCCGAGTTTCCCGACCAGAAGGTCGTCGTGCGCGTCCTCGACGCCGGAGCCGACAAGCCGCTCGCCTTCCTCACCGACCAGGGGGAGGAGAACCCCGCGCTGGGTCGCCGCGGCCTGCGGGCACTGCAAGCCCACGAGCAGGTGCTGCGCGACCAGCTGACCGCACTGGCGAAAGCGGCCGCGGCAAGCGATGCCCACGTGCAGGTCATGGCGCCCATGGTCTCGACGCCCGAGGAAGCGGAGTACTTCCGCGCCCTCGCTCACGAACTCGGTGTTCCCACCGCGGGCGTCATGGTCGAGGTGCCGAGCGCCGCGATCCTCGCCGACCACCTCGTGCCGCACGCCGACTTCGTCTCGATCGGCACCAACGACCTCACGCAGTACGTGTTCGCCGCCGACCGTCTGCTCGGCACGGTGGCTCACCTGCAGGACCCGTGGCATCCGGCCGTGCTGCGCCTCATCGAGGCGGTGGGTCGTGCCGGCGCAGCCAACGGCGTGCCGGTCGGCATCTGCGGCGAGGCCGCAGCCGACCCGTCGCTGGCCATCGTGCTCGTCGGGCTCGGCGCGACGACGCTGTCGATGTCGTCCACGTCGATTGCCGACGTGCGCGCCGAGCTGTCGCAGGTCACGCTCGACGACGCGCGGCGCCTCGCGGCGCTCGCCGTCTCCGCCCCGAGCGCGGAGGCCGCACGGCACGCAGTCGCCGACGCCCGTACCTAAGCCCCCGTCCGTCCCTCTATCCCCGCACCATCCACCCCCTCTATACAAGGAGACACTCATGACGACGACGTCAGCCCCTCCGGCCCGCTCGGGCGCGCGCGTGCGCGTTCAGCGGTTCGGTACCTTCCTGAGCGGCATGATCATGCCGAACATCGCCGCCTTCATCGCCTGGGGCTTCATCACGGCGTTCTTCATCCCGACGGGGTGGACGCCGAACGAGCAGCTCGTGCAGCTCGTCGATCCGATGATCCTGTACTTGCTGCCTCTTCTCATCGCGAACACCGGTGGGCGCATGGTCTATGGCGTTCGTGGCGGTGTCGTCGCGACCATCGGCACGATGGGCGTCATCGTCGGCACGTCGATTCCGATGTTCATCGGCGCGATGCTGATGGGACCGCTGGCCGCGTGGTTGATGAAGCAGGTCGACAAGATCTGGGCGGGCAAGATCCGCGCCGGTTTCGAGATGCTCGTTGACAACTTCTCGGCCGGTATCCTCGGCTTCCTTCTGGCCCTCGGCGGCTTCTTCGGAATCGCCCCGGTCGTTACCGTGCTCAGCGACGCGCTCGGGGCGGGCGCCCGCTTCCTCACGGAGACCGGTCTGCTGCCGCTCGCGAGCCTCGTGATCGAGCCCGGCAAGGTGCTGTTCCTCAACAACGCCATCAACCAGGGCGTCCTCACGCCGCTCGGTATCCAGCAGGCGGCGCAGGACGGCAAGTCGATTCTGTTCCTGCTCGAGGCCAACCCCGGCCCGGGTCTCGGCCTGCTGCTTGCCTTCGCGCTGTTCGGCGTCGGCATCGCCCGCGCCTCGGCCCCGGGCGCGATCATCATCCACTTCCTGGGCGGAATTCACGAGATCTACTTCCCGTACGTGCTGATGAAGCCGATCCTGATCGTCGCGATGATCGCGGGTGGCGCCACCGGCATCACCACGAACCTGATCTTCGATTCGGGGCTTCGCGCACCCGCGTCACCCGGCTCGATCTTCGCGGTGCTGCTGCAGACCGCGAGCGACAGCTACGTGGGCGTCGTCCTCTCGGTCGTGCTGTCGGCCACCGTGTCGTTCCTCGTGGCAAGCCTCATCCTGCGGGCGAGCCGCAAGAAGGACCTCGCGGCGCTCGAGGCCGGCACTGACAAGTTCGGCGCCTCCGTTGCGCAGAACGCCGAGAACAAGGGCGGCGAGTCGAAGGTGGCGAGCCTGCTCGGCACCGACACCGCCACGGCCGTCCGCATCGACACCGTCGTGTTCGCCTGCGACGCCGGCATGGGGTCGAGCGCCATGGGTGCGACGATTCTGCGCAAGAAGTTCGCCGACGCGGGCCTCGCCGACGTGACCGTCACGAACGTGTCGATCGCCAACCTCGACGAGACCGCCGACCTGGTCATCACCCACCAGGATCTGACCGCTCGCGCGACGGAGGCGGCGCCGCAGGCGCAGCACATCTCGGTCGAGAACTTCATGTCGAGCCCGAAGTACGACGAGGTCGTCGCCCTCGTCAAGAGCCAGCGAGTCTAGGCTCGCTGACACCGTCACGGGGGCATCGTGAGCAGCTGTGCCGCGGTGCCCCCGTGCATCCCCTGATCGAGATCGTGACAATCGAGACCGTGACCACCGACGAGAAGGAGACCACCATGAGCGCCGACGTTCTCACCCCCGACCGCATCATCCTCGGCGGCACGGCCCGCACCCGCGAGGAGGCGATCAACGAGGGTGGCCGGCTCCTCGTCGCCGCCGGCGCCGTTGACGAGTCGTACGTCACCGCGATGCACGAACGGGAAGCATCGGTGTCGACCTTCATGGGTAACCACCTCGCGATCCCGCACGGCACAAACGAGGCGAAGGATGCGATCCACGTCTCGGCCATGACGCTCGTGCGCTACGACGACCCCATCGATTGGGATGGCAACCCCGTGCGCGTCGTCGCCACCATCGCCGGCAAGGATGGCGGCCACATGGCCGTGCTGCAGGCCCTCGCGCTCGCGTTCAGCGACGACGCCTCGGTGCAGCGCGTGCTCGACGCCGCCACGCCCGACGACGTGCTCGCCGTGCTCGGCGACGTCAACGCCTGAGGCGACGGTCATGACCGCCGTCCACTTCGGCGCCGGCAACATCGGCCGCGGCTTCATCGGCCTGCTGCTGCACCAGGCGGGGCATGACCTCGTCTTCATCGACGTCAACGCACCTCTCATCGCGGCCCTCAACGCCGCCGACAGCTACCGCGTCATCGAGATCGGGCCGGGCGGGGGAGAGACGACCGTCACCGGCTTCTCCGCCATCGACAGCGCTGCCGACCGCGACGCCGCCGTGGCCGCCGTGGCGACCGCCGACATCGTCACGACGGCGGTGGGCCCCACCGTGCTGCGCTTCATCGCACCGCTCATCGCCGACGGGCTGCGGGCCCGCACGGCGGAAGCGCCGCTCGTCATCATGGCCTGCGAGAACGCCCTGCAGGCGACTGATGCCCTGCGTGCCGAGATCGACGCGGCGCTCGGCGACGACCAGGAGGCGCTGTCGCGCGCGATCTTCGCGAACACCGCCGTCGACCGCATCGTGCCGACCGCCGACCCCGCCGACGGACTCGACGTGCGGGTCGAGCCGTTCTGCGAGTGGGCGATCGAATCCGGGCCGTTCGCGGGCGCGTCCCCCAGCATCCCGGGCGCCCACTTCGTCGACGAGCTGGCGCCCTACATCGAGCGCAAGCTGTTCACCGTCAACACGGGCCATGCCTCCACCGCGTACGTCGGACGACTCGCGGGCGCCGCCACCATCCACGAGGCGATCGGGATGCCCGCCGTGCGCGACGCCGTTGAGGCGGCCCTTCGAGAAACCTCCGCGCTGCTGGTCGCTCGACACGGCTTCGACCCGGTCGTGCAAGACACCTACCGCGAGACGGCGCTCGGTCGCTTCGCGAACGACGCCCTCGCCGACCCGGTCGAGCGCGTCGGGCGACAGCCGCTGCGCAAACTGTCGCGGCACGAGCGCCTCATCGAACCGGCGGCCGACCTTGCCGAGCGGGGCGAGCATCCGACCGCCCTGGTCGAGGTGATTGGCGCCGCCCTGCGGTTCGTCGACGTTGCGGACGACCCGGAAAGCGTCGAACTCGGCGAGAAGCTTGCGTCGCTGACACCCGAAGCGTTTGTCGCCGACGTCACGGGAGTGGAGCCGGGGCATCCTCTGCACTCGGCGCTCGTGAGCCGCGTCGCCGACGCGCAGCGCGCACATTGACCCACACGATCGCGGCGATCACCCCGAGCACCGCCAGCCACGGAAGCATGATGCCGGCGAGCACCAGGGCGGCCGAGCCGAAGGTGACGAGAGCGTCCCACCCCTGACGGAGTCCGTCGAGGAACGTCCCGGGCTCGGTCGGCGGGGCGACGGCCTCGGAACCCAGCGTGAGGGTCAGAGTGGACAGCGACACCCGGTCGGCGAGCGACCGGCGTTGCGCCTGAAGGCTCTCAAGCTGACCCTGCCGGTCGGCGACGACCGACTCGAGAGTGATGAGGTCGTCGATGTCGTCGGCCTGCACGAGCAGAGCCAACAGGCGATCAAGCGACGCTTCGAGAGCGCCGATGCGCGCATCCAGGTCCTGCACCTCGCGCGTCACGTCGCTCGCGCTGAGGCTCAACTCTTCGAGCTCACCGAGAGCCTTCAACTCGTCGATCGTCGGCTGCAGCACCTCGCTGGGAATGCGCAGCACCAGCTCGGCACCGCCCGCATCGTTGTTGTGCGGCGCGTACTCGGTGCGTCCATCGACGCGACCGCCCACCCGCTCGGTGATGCGGGCAGCCTCGGCGGCGGCCTCCAGTGGCGCCTCGACCGTCACGTACATCCACCCGGTGGTGATGACCTGGCGACCGTCGCCGGGTGCGGGGGCGCTGATCGGGCCTCCCTCGTCACCGGCCGATCCGTCGCCGCCGAGGTCGCGGTCGTCGACCGGCATGTCGGGAGCCGGCATGCCGGGCTCGAATTCGCCGCTCCAGCCGCCGCCGGCGTCCGATCCGGACTCAGCGCTTGCCGAGCATCCGGCAAGCAGGAGGGCCGCAGAGAGCGCGGCGAGCGGGGCGAGGGCGAGGCGTGTGCGCGTCATGGCGGTGACGCTACTCCCGCAATTGTTCGCCCCACCACCCAACGTTTTTCGGAGATGCGCAAGCGTTATCTGAACTCTTCCTGATAGGGCACAGAGCGTCCGGTGCAAACCCTCGAACGGGATGCGCGGCCCCCGATAGCGTCGAGGCACGCGGTCACACACCGCGACCCGTTTCCCCGGGAATCGACCGACAGAGGAGGACGACCGTGGGTTTCATGGACAGTGCGAAGGACGCCGCCGAGGCGACCGGCGAGAAGATCGGCCGCACGATCGACGACGCCAAAGAGGCCGCCAGCGACAAGGTCGACGAGATGCAGGCCGACGCTGAGGTGAAGAAGAAGGAAGCCGAGCTGAAGAAGGCCGAATCGGAGGCCGAGGCGACGAAGGCGAAGAACGAGTACAAGAAAGACCTGCGCGACTAGGGGTGGACGCGAAGGGCACGGGGGTCGGCTGAGCCGGCCCCCGTGTTGTCTGTTCAGACGCGAAATGAGTGGGGAAGAATGCGGGCATGACGGCAACACTCGGAGACCGGTTCCGCGCGTGGGTGCGCCGACGCCGGGCGCCGCTGCTGCACATCGCCGGTGACACGGGAGGCGACGGGCCGGTCGTCGTCATGATTCACGGGATCGCGTCGTCGTCCGTGACCTTCCAGAACCTCGTTCCGCTCCTTGAGGCAGACCACCGCTGCATCACGATCGACATTCTCGGGTTCGGCGAATCACCCGCCCCGCCCGACTGGGACTACACGCTCGCCGAGCACGCAGCGGCGCTCGACACCGCGATCCGGTCCCTTCGGATTCGCGCGCCGTTCATCCTGATCGGGCACTCGCTTGGCAGTCTCATCGCCACTCGCTACGCCGCGAGGCACCCCAACGGTGTGTCGCGGCTGGTCTTGGTCAGCCCTCCGCTGTACCTGCCGCCCGGGACGATCGGCGACCGCGCCGACCGAACGGGCATGGGCGCTTATTTTGCGCTGTACGAGTTTTTGCGCGGCAACCAAGAGTTCACGGTGCGCGCCGCTGCCGCCCTTGCCCGCATCGCGCCGATCAAGAACGTGCTCGAGGTCACGGCCGACAACTGGGTGCCGTTCACCCGGTCTCTGCAGAACGCGATCGAATCGCAGACCACGATCGCCGACCTCGCCGCTGTTGACGCGCCCGTCGACCTGGTCTACGGCACCCTCGACCCATTCCTCGCCCCGGGCGGGCTGAAGATCGCCGAGCGCCTGCGCCATGTCTCTGCTCACCGCGTGGCGGGCAACGACCACCTGGTACGGCCGCGACTCGCCGAAGCGGTCGCCGCCGTCGTACGGGATGACAAGACCGCCGACGAGCGCGGTTAGTCTTTTCGAATGCATACATCGGTACTGGGTCGCACCGGAGCGACCGTCTCATCGATCGGACTCGGAACCTGGCAGCTCGGTGCCGACTGGGGCGAGGTGAGCGAGGCCGACGCATTCAGCGTTCTCGACGCTGCCGTCGAGTCGGGCGTCACGATCTTCGACACCGCCGACGTCTACGGCGACGGCCGCAGCGAGCAGATCATCGGCCGCTACCTGCGCGAGCGGCCCGACGCGAATGTCTTCGTCGCGACCAAGATGGGTCGTCGCCTGCCGCAGGTGCCCGAGAACTACTCGACCGAGAACTTCCTCGCCTGGAACGATCGCAGCCGCCAGAACCTGCAGGTCGACACGCTCGACCTCGTGCAGCTGCACTGCCCGCCGACGCCCGTGTACTCGATCGACCGCGTCTACGACGACCTCGACGCCATGGTCGACGCCGGCCGCATCCGCCACTACGGCGTCAGTGTCGAGACGGTCGAGGAGGCGCTCACCGCCATCGCCCGACCGAACGTTGCGAGCGTTCAGATCATCGTCAACGCGTTCCGCCTGAAGCCCCTGGATGCTGTTCTGCCGGCCGCGCAGGACGCCGGCGTCGGCGTCATCGCGCGCGTCCCGCTCGCCTCCGGCCTGCTGAGCGGCCGCTACTCGCGCGAGACGACGTTCGCCGAGAACGACCACCGGAACTACAACCGCAACGGCGACGCCTTCGATGTCGGCGAGACCTTCTCGGGCGTGAACTACGACGACGGTGTGGAGGCCGCCCAGCAGTTCGCGGCGCTCGCCGCCGAACACGACCTCGCCCCCGCCACCGCGGCGCTGGCGTGGCTTGTGCACCTGCCCGGCATTTCGACCGTGATCCCGGGGGCGCGCTCGCCCGAGCAGGCCCGCATGAACGCGGCAGCGGGCGGCGTCGAGCCGCTCGGAGATGACTTCCACGCTCGCGTGGTGGCGCTGTACGACCAGTACTTCCGCGCCGCCGTGCATCCTCGCTGGTGAGCTCGGAGGCCACCCCGGGCAGTGAGCGGCGCGGCCTCGGCCGCACCTTCGCCAACGTCTTCACGGCGAACCTGGCCTCGAGCCTGGGCGACGGCATTGCGCGCACGGCCGCGCCGCTGCTCGCGGCGCGGCTCACCGACGACCCGGTGCTCATCGCCGGGCTCGCCGCGCTCGCGATGCTGCCCTGGCTGCTGTTCGCCCTGCCGAGCGGGATCCTCGTCGACCGCATGGACAGACGGCACGCCCTCGCGCTGGCCGCCTCGGTGCGCACCGTGCTCGCCGTGGGACTGCTCGCGCTCGTATGGACCGACGCGCTGACCATTTGGTGGCTGTACCTGCTGATCTTCGTCTACGGCGCGTGCGAGACCCTCTACGACGGAGCGATCCGCGCGGTGGTGCCGAGCGTCGTGCCGAAGAAGAAGCTGTCGCGCGCGAACGCCCGCATCGAGGGCGCCGAGCTGGTGGTGCAGAACTTCGCCGCGGCCCCGCTGACCTCGGCGCTGTTCGCCGTTGCGGTGCTGATCCCGCTCGGACTGCTGGGCGCGGCCTACGGGCTCGCCGTCGTGCTGGCCGTGCTGCTGCCGCAGATCGCGTCGGGGCGGCAGTTCCGTGCGGGATCCGCAGACCGTGCATCCAGTCCGGCGGCGGAGCCGTTCCGGCGTCAGCTGGTCGACGGGTGGCGGTTCATCATGGCGAATCGGCAGCTACGCACCCTCTGGTTTTTCACGACCGCGACCGGGCTGCTGTACGCCGCGTCGTCGGCGACGCTCGTGCTGTTCGTGCTGCAGACGCTCGCGATCCCGGAGGCGGCGTTCGGACTCTTCCTGCTGTCGGGTGCGGTCGGCGGGCTCATCGGGTCGGTGGTGGCATCGCGACTGCAAGGTCGATTCGGGCTCGGGGCGATCATGGCCGCGATGAACCTCATCGCCGGGGTGGCGACGCTCGTCATGGGCATCTGGTCGGTCGCCGCCATCGGCGTTATCGGGTTCGCCGTCGCGTCGGGCAGCGTCACCATCTGGAACATCCTGATGATGTCGTACCGCCAGGCCATCGTGCCTGGCCGGTTGCTCGGGCGGGTGCACGGAACCTGGCGCACCTTGCTGTGGGGGTCGATGCCGCTCGGCTCGGTCATCGGCGGCGCCATCGCGCTCGTCGACCTGCGGCTGCCGTGGATTATCGGCGGCGGCCTCATGACCCTGCTCGCGCTCGTGTTCTACCGGTTCCTGATGGGGTTGCCGAACCCCGAAGACATCGACAACGGTGACGAGCCGCCGCCCGTCACCGACGCGCTGCCGGCCGTCGGGTCGGGCACGCCGCCGGGCCAGCCGACGGCCGACCGGTAGGAGGCCTCCGCGCTGCCCGCGGGCCGGGGTCGTCCGGTTGCTTCGCTAGGCTCGGGCGCGTGCCCGTGAGCCTGTACCGCGACAAGTACCCGGAGGCGTTCCGACACCTGCGGCTTGAGTCGCGGCGGGAGATCGTGACCGACTTCTGGCGGGTCAGGCTCGTCGTCGACAGTGATGCCGCGCCGCGGTCGAGTGTTGCCTCGTCGGGCGCCGCCGTTACCGCCGGGCCCGACGCTCTCGTCGGCCACCGCGCGCCCGGCGCCGGAGACCACGGACGCGTGTACATTGGCCGCGCCGACGACGACTGGGCGGTGCCCGTCGACGCGTCGGGGGTTCCGGCGGGGGAGTTTCGCATCGAGACTGTCGTTGATTCCTCGCCCGACGAGGGGTGGATCGACCTCGACCTGCTCGTGCACCGTGGGGCCGACGGCGAGCCGATCGGGGTCATCGGGCCCTGGGCGGTGGCCGCGCCACTCGGGTCGCCCGTGATCGTGGCCGACCCCAAAGGATCCGTCCTGATGCGCGGAGCGCCGGAGGCCTGGGTGCTGGCGGGCGACGACTCCGCTGTGCCGGCCGTGCGGCGCTACATCGCGGCGCTTGCTGGTGCGGGCGCCCCAGGCCTCGTGCTGCTCGAAACCCGGTACGAGGTGGACGAGCTGGAACTCGACGTTCCTGCGGGGGTGGAGGTGCGCATCCTCGAGCCGGGTGCGACGCCATCAGCGGCGCTCGCCACCGCGCTCGAATCGCTGCCCCGCCCGCTGTCCGCGCCCGAGACGATCGAGCCCGAGGCAGACGTGCTCCTCTTCGCCTGCGCCGAGCAGTCGCTCGTGTCGGTCACCCGCCGGGTGCTGGAGCGCTGGCGCGTCGACCCCGAGAACGCCGTCGCCAAGGGCTACTGGAAGCGCGCGACCCCTAGCGTGACCGCATGAGTGAGTCCGAGGAACGGTCACGAGGCCCGGTCCGAGTCGTCGCCGTCGTCACGCTGGTCGGTGTGCTCGCCGCCGCATTCGTCTTCATATCGGCGCTCGTCGCGCCCTCCTTCGGCGACCGCGCGATGCAGCGGTGTACCGCGCTCGGGCTCGAGGCGGGCGGTGACACGGTCGGGGTGGACGCCAACGCCTTTCTCCCGCTGCAGTGGACCTGCACCTACTCGGATGAGTCGGGCCGGACGCAGCGCACCACGATCACGATCGGCGACCTCGCGAATTAGTCGAGGACGGCCGCGGCTCAGAAGTCGGTGAGCCAGTCGTGCATGGCGTCGAGCGTGTCGCCGGGGGCGTCACGGTGCACGTTGTGGCCGCCCGGAACGGTGCGCTGCTCGATCAGCGGGTTGGCGGCGAGCGCGTGGGCGGCGAGGTCACCCGCGAACAAAGCGCCCCGGTCGGGGTCGCCCGCGATCACGAGCGTCGGCTGGGTGAGGTGCGGAAGGTGCGGCAGCGCATCCCAGTCGGGGTTGTCGAGCACGGCGTGCTCGAGCGCGAACCGGGAGGCAGCGTGCACGGCCCGTACCCGCAGCTCGACGTCGACCGGGTGCCAGTGCGGGTTTTCTGCCGTCGCGCCCTCGATCGTGATGGCGTCTTTCGCCGCCAGCTGCCGGTGACGAATAGCGTCTCGCGCCTGCTCGTTGGCGTGGAGCGCGGGGTCGAGCAGTACGAGGCGCTCGGCCCAGCGGGGGTGCGCGGCGGCCGCGACGACCGTGGCGGCGCCGCCGATCGAGTGGGCGACCACGAGGTTCCAGGCGCCGCGCTGGGTGGTGGGGTGAGCATCCTCGTTGCCGGATTGGTGGCGCGCGCCGCGCGGATGCGTGGTCGCGAGGTCAGCGGCGAACTCGTCGATGCGATAGCTCGAGGTGCGGGGCGCGTCGCCGTGCCCGCGCAGGTCGACGGCGTCGACGCTCCAGCCGGCGTCGGCGAGTGACTCGGCGACGCGCCACATGGTGTGCGCGCTCGAGCCCAGGCCGTGCACGAGTAGCGCGCGGCGGTCGCTGTCGGTCGGCCCCCAGTGCAGTCGCGGCAGTGTCACGGCGCTCATGCCGCCACCCTAGCCCGCGCCCTGCCCGCCGCGCGCTGCGCGCCACGCCCCGCCCCGCCGCAGCGCAGCGCCCCGTCCCCGCCACCCGTACGTTGTGCAGGAGTACAGCCGACTCCGGCGCGGAAACACGCGTCCCCTGCAGCGGGGTCGAGCCTCTACTCCTGAGAAACGTCACGCCGCTCCCTCACACGCGCGGGCGGTTGCACCCGCAGCACACATCCGCCATCCGGTGCTCAGGGATAGGTGTCGACACGCCATCGTCGCGCCATGTTCGTACTCAACCCACTCAACGTTTACTCGCGATCGGATCTCCTCGCGTCTGTGCCCATATCGGCGGTGCGTCGAGCAATCGCGCGGGGCGATCTTCTCCGCCTTCGCCGCGACGTGTACATCAGTCCAGCGATGCCGCCTCGCATGCAAGAGGCTCTCGCCGTCGGCGGCAGCCTGTGTTGCGTCTCGGCTCTCGCCGAACGCGGAGCCTGGCATCCCCCCGCGCGCGGCCTGCATCTCACTGTTCCGCATAATGCGTCTCGGCTCTCCCGTCCGCGCAGTGAAGTGCACCCCGTCACCCTTCACTGGAGCATGAATGAGGTCGCGCGACCACTCACCACGGTCGACGACGCGATCATGCGGCTCTTGACGTGTCAGCCCCGGCCGATATCGATAGCGGTACTCGACAGCGCCCTACGCGCGGGCATCGTGAGCGACGAACGCGTTCGCGAGGCAAATGCGCGCGTCCCGGCAGTGTTTCGGCTCTCGCCCAGTGAGCTCGACCCGCAAGCAGAGTCGGGTATCGAGTCGCTCGTGCGCGTGGCTTTACGAGACGCAGGGTTACGGGTGGCGTCGCAGGTCGTGATCCCGGGGGTGGGACGTGTTGACCTTCTCGTTGAGGGCCGCGTCATCGTCGAGGTTGACGGCAGAGAGTGGCATCGCGGCGAGCAGGAGCGCGACTATCGGCGCGACCTCGAGGCACTGCAACGCGGCTATCGCGTTGTGCGGGTCGACTACGAACACGCGGTCTCACACGCGCAGTTGGTGGTCGCCGCAGTCGTGCGGTCAGCCTCGGCCGTGGTCAGTACTGAGGACGGCGTGACGTTTCTCAGGAGTTCAGGCCCGCCGCGCGCGGACTTACGCGGCAACGTCGGCGGGCAGGCGCTCTACTCCTGAGAAACGTCACGCGTGCGCCGAAGGCGATGCCGCGCGGCTACCCGAGGTCGTCGGGGTGCCGGCCCGTGCGCTCGCCAGTTTCGAGCTGTGCGATCTCGGCCATGTCGGTGGCGGTGAGCTCGAAGTCGAAGATGTCGGCGTTCTCGGCCACACGCTCCAGCGACGTCGACTTCGGGATCACGATCAGCCCCTGCTGCACGTGCCAGCGCAGCGCCACCTGGGCGGGCGTCTTGTCGTGTCGCGCCGCGATGGCATCGAGCACGTCACGGTCGCGCGACCCGGCCTCGAGTATGCGGCCGCGCGCGAGCGGGCTCCAGCTTTCGACGGCGGCGCCCATCGCCGAGGCGGCGGCCCGGACGTCACGCTGCGGCAGCCACGGGTGCAGTTCGACCTGGTCGACGACGGGCGCGACCCCGGTCTCGTCGACGAGACGCTGCAGGTGGTGCGGTTCGAAGTTGCTCACTCCGATCGACCGCACGAGTCCCTGCTCTCGCAGAGCGATGAGTGCCTTCCACGCCTCGACGTAGCGGTCTTGCCGCGGTGCGGGCCAGTGAATCAGGTAGAGGTCGAAGTAGTCGAGCCCTGACGCGTCGAGCGCGTCGAGGAACGCCGCGCGGGTCTCGTCGACCCCGTGCCGGTCGTTCCACACTTTCGAGGTGACGTACAGCTCGTCGCGCGGCACGCCGCTCGCGCGCACTCCCTCGCCCACCTCGGCCTCGTTGGCGTACAGCGCCGCCGTGTCGACGTGGCGGTAGCCGAGTTCGATCGCGCCAGCGACGAGCTCGGCGGTCTGCTCCGCGGGAACTTTGTACACCCCGAGCCCCAATTGCGGGATGCTCGTACCGTCAGACAGCGTGATGCGCGGGGCGAGGGGCTCGGCGGCGGTCATGCAGACAGTATTTCGAAGCGTCCCGAGAGAACGCACAGCGTGCATCCAGACCTTGCCGGAATTGATCCAGGATGCCCGTGGTTGGCTTCCAGCATGGCTCACGTGATGATCGTCGTCGGTTCCGTCCGCCCTGGCCGCATCGGCCTGCCCATCGCCGAGTGGGTGCGCTCCCGCGTCGAGGGGGCCGGCCATGACGTCGACTTCGTTGACCTGAAGGAGCTGGCGCTGCCGTTCCTCGACGAGCCGCACCACCCGAGCAAGCGCGACTACCAGCACGCTCACACCCGCGCCTGGAGTGCCCGCGTCGAGGCCTCCGACGCCCTGATCTTCGTGACCCCCGAGTACAACCACAGCTACTCACCTGCGCTGAAGAACGCGATCGACTTTCTGTACACCGAGTGGCAGGCGAAGCCGGTGGGCTTCGTCAGCTACGGCGGTATGTCGGGCGGCTCGCGCGGTGTCGCCGCGCTCGAACCCGTGCTGTCGACCGTCGGCATGGTGAAGGTTCCGGCTGACGTGTCGATGCCGTTCGCGGGCAAGCAGGTCAGCGACGGCGCGTTCGCCGCCGACAACCGCCAGACCAGCAACCTGGATGCGCTGATCGACCAGGTCGTCACCTACGGCGAGGCGCTGCGCCCCCTGCAGGCCCGCGCGCAGTAGTCCGCCGGGCAGGGAGCACCCGCGGCGCTAGCTGATCGTCGTCACCGGTTCGGTGTCGGGCAATGGCGATGCGTCTCGGCCGCGCAGGTCGGGGTGCCAGCGCACAAACATGGCGCCGACGACGGTGGCGGCGAGAGCGAATCCGATGGCGGTGTAGAACCCGCCGACGGGGCCCATGTCGTCGATGACGAAGCCGGCGATGGCGGAACCGAGCGCGGCCCCGATGAGTTGGCCGGTGCCGAGCCAGCCGTACGCCTCGGCGGTGGCACTGAACTTCACGCTGGCCGACACGATCGCGAACATGACTGCGAGCGCGGGGGCGATGCCGATGCCGGCCACGATGAGGGCGATGGCGAGCCACCAGAACTCGAGGGCGAACGGTGCCATCGCCATGCCGACGAAGATGATGAACAGGCGGCGGGTGAGCGCCCAGGGGCCGATCGGTAGGTGCCCCATCGAGAGGCCGCCGACGAGTGAGGCGACGGCCCAGATGCCGAGCAGGAGGCCGGCTTCCGCTCCGCCCTCGCCGAAGACCGCGACGACGCCGACTTCGATGGCGGCGGCGGAGCCGATCATGAGGAAGCCGGTGATGGTGGCGAGCAGTACGGCACGGTTCTTGAGCACGACGCCGATGCGGTGCTTACTCGGCGGGATGCGCACCTTTCCGACCTCGGGGCTCGAGATGAACCAGATGCCGCCGACGATGAGGAAGCTTCCCGCGACGGCGATCGCGACGACCGGGGATACCTGCAGCGCGAGAAAGACGGTGACGACCGGGCCGCTGATCCAGATCAGCTCTTGTGCCGACGCATCAAGTGAGAACAGGGGAGTCAGCTGCTTCGACGTCACCATCTTCGGGTAGATGGTGCGCACGGCCGGTTGAATCGGCGGGTTCGACAGGCCCGTCACGAGCGCCACCAGCATGTAGCCCCACAGTGGCAGGGGGGCGAAGGCGATGAGCGCGATGCCGGTTGCGCAGATGACGAGCGTGGTGATGAGCACCGGACGCATCCCGAGCCTGCCCATCCAGCGACTCGTGAGGGGACCGGCGACTGCTTGGCCGACGCTGGTGGCGGCGAGGACGAGGCCTGCCGAGCCGTACGAGTCGAAGATGCGCTCGATGTGGATGAGGAACGCGAGTGAGAGCATGCCGGACGGCAACCGGGCGACGAGTTGCGCGGAGATGATTCGCGCGACGCCGCGGGTTTTCAACAGGTCAATGTAGCCGCTCACGAGAGCACCAGCCTATTGGCTCAGTGAAGGGCGAATTGTCGCCCCATATTGCGGGCTTTTTCCGCATCCTCTCCGCGTGTCGGAGGTCTCTGGGATGCTGTGGATAAGCCCGACAAGTTATACACACCTGTGGACGACACGCCCACAAGATATAGGGGGTGATGTTTGTCGGTGCCCCGATATATAGTGGCCAGACCACGGCGTGGGGATGCCGTGACAGATCCGGTTTTGCGGGCCTTTGACCCTCTTCACCACAGCGAAAACCGCCGGGAAACCGGCCCAACAGATGACCCGCCGGGCGGGCCCGAATGGAGCACCAGTGAGCATCACGGTCGTGAAGCGAGACGGCAGCCGCGAGCCGTACGACGCGAACAAGATCAACCTCGCTATCGAGCACGCCGCCGAGGGGCTCGACCCGAACATCACGTGGGTCACTCAGATCGCCAGCGAGCTCGAGTTGACCCTGTTCGACGGCATCACGACCCAGCAGCTCGACGAGGCGGTGATTCAGGTCGCACTGCAGAACGTCAAGGATAACCCCGCGTTCGACCAGGTCGCCGCTCGCCTCTTGCTCAAGACCATCTACAAGCGGGTGCTGGGCGACTACACCGATGCGGCCGACCTGAAGCGCCTGCACCGCGAGCACTTCGCCGCGACGATCGCGCGCGGCGTTGACGAGGCCCTGCTCGATCCGCGCTTCACGACCGGCCTGTTCGACCTCGAGGCGCTCGCTGAGGTGCTTGAGCCGGCCAACGACGAGCTGCTCAAGTACATCGGCGTCGTCACGCTGAACAACCGCTACGGCATCAAGGCCCGCAACAACGAACCGCTCGAGGTTCCCCAATACTTCTGGATGCGCGTGGCGATGGGCCTGTCGCTCAACGAGGCGAACCCCACCGAGCACGCGATCGCCTTCTACAAGAAGATGTCGACGCTCGAGTACCTCGCCGCCGGATCGACGCTCGTCAACGCGGGCACGAGCTACCCGCAGCTGTCGAACTGCTTCGTCATGGAGATGCACGACGACATCGAGCACATCGCCAAGAGCGTGCGCGACGTCATGTGGCTCACGAAGGGCACCGGCGGCATCGGCCTTTCGGTCACGAAGCTGCGCGCCCAGGGCTCGCCCATCCGCTCGAACAACACGACCTCGACCGGGCCGATCCCGTTCATGCACACGATCGACTCGGTGCTGCGCGCGGTCAGCCGCGGCGGCAAGAAGTTCGGTGCCCTGTGCTTCTACATGGAGAACTGGCACATGGACTTCCCCGAGTTCCTCGACCTGCGTCAGAACTCGGGCGACCCCTACCGCCGCACTCGCACCGCCAACACCGCGGTGTGGATCAGCGACGAGTTCATGAAGCGCGTGCAGAACGACGACGACTGGTACCTCTTCGACCCGCTCGAGGTGTCCGACCTCAACGAGCTGTACGGCAAAGAGTTCTCGAAGCGCTACGCCGAGTACGTGGCGATGGCCGAGCGCGGCGAGATCAAGATGTTTAAGAAGATCGGCGCGCGCGAGCAGTTCAAGCAGATCCTCATTTCGCTGCAGTCCACCAGCCACCCGTGGCTGACGTGGAAGGACACGATCAACAACCGTGCGATCAACAACAACACGGGCACGATCCACCTGTCGAACCTCTGCACCGAGATCTGCCTGCCGCAGGACCGCGACAACATCTCGGTCTGCAACCTCGCCTCGATCAACCTGAGTCGCCACTTCGCCGACGGCAAGGTCGACTTCGAGAAGATCGCCGAGAGCGCGAAGCTGGCCGTGCGTCAGCTCGACAACCTCATCGACATCACGGTGTCGAGCGTCGACGAGGCCGACCACGCCAACCAGACCAACCGTGCCATCGGTCTCGGCGTCATGGGCTTCACCGATGTCGTCGAGAAGCTCGGCTACTCGTACGACTCGGAGGAGGCGTTCGAGCTCATCGACGAGATCATGGAGCACGTCTCGTACGCCGCGATCGACGAGTCGGCCGACCTCGCGCGCGAGCGCGGCTCGTACCAGAACTTCCCGGGCAGCCGGTGGTCGAAGGGTCTCGTGCCGATCGACACGATCGACCTCACCGAGGCCGACCGCGGCGTTGAGGTGCAAGTCAACCGCACCACGCGCCTCGACTGGGATGCTCTCCGCGAGAAGGTCAAGGGTGGCATGCGCAACGCCACCCTGATGGCGATCGCCCCCACGGCGTCGATCGGTCTCGTGGCCGGCACGACCCCGGGTCTCGACCCGCAGTTCTCGCAGATCTTCAGCCGGTCGACCAGTTCGGGCAAGTTCCTCGAGGTCAACCGCAACCTTGTGGAGGCGCTGCGCGAGCGTGGGCTGTGGGAGCGCGTGCGGGAGGACATCCTGCGCAGCCAGGGTGACATCCAGGGCATCACGGCGATCCCGGAGGAGATCCGCGCTGCCTACAAGACGAGCTTCCAGCTCTCGCCCTACGCCTTCCTCGAGGTCGCGGCGCGGGCCCAGAAGTGGATCGACCAGGCCATCAGCCGCAACATGTACCTCGAGACGCGCGACATCGACGACATGGTCGACATCTACTCGGCCGCGTGGAAGAAGGGCGTCAAGACCACCTACTACCTGCACATGAAGCCGCGCCACACCGCCGAGCAGTCGACGGTCAAGGTCAACAAGGCCGAGGCCATCGCCGGCACGTCGGGCGCGCCCAAGAAGGGCTTCGGCGCGGCCGCCGGCACCTCGGCGGGCGATGCCGCGGCCGAGCCCGCCGCGGCGCCCGCACGCAAGGGCTTCGGCTTCGGCGGCGCGGTGAAGGCGGCCGAGTGATGCACGACTTCGTCGACGGCGCGGCCCCGGCCGCTCCGACCAGCACCCTCACAACCACAGAGCTTCTCGGCTACCAGGTTCCGATCGACCCGATGGACGAGCTGCAGTGCGAGAGCTGCCAGTAGGCAGATCTCGCACCATCCACCCCACACACCTATCAATCCGCTCCAGAAGCAGAAAGACGCGAACACATCATGGGAATCCTCGGAACCGGAATCCAGGAAGGCCTGCTGCTCAAGCCGGTCACCTACAAGTGGGCTATGGACCTCTACGACCAGGCGGTTGCGAACACCTGGTTCCCCAACGAGGTGCAGCTGGGCGAAGACATCGCCGACTTCAAGAAGATGACCGATGAGGAGCGCCACGCGATCACGTTCCTCATGTCGTACTTCAACCCGAACGAGCTGCTCGTCAACAAGGCGCTCGCGTTCGGCGTCTACCCCTACGTCAAGGCTCCCGAGGCGCACCTGTACCTCGCGAAGCAGATGTGGGAGGAAGCGAATCACTGCATGAGCTTCGAGTACGTGCTCGAGACCTTCCCGATCGACCGTGCTGCCGCCTACGACAGCCACGTCGACGTGCCGTCGATGGCGCGCAAGGAGGAGTTCGAGGTCAAGTTCATTAAGCGCATGACCGAGGACACCCTCGACATCACGACGACCGAGGGCAAGCAGGACTTCATCCGCAACCTCGTTGCGTACAACGTGATCCTCGAGGGCATCTGGTTCTACAGCGGCTTCATGGTGGCGCTGTCGTTCCGCCAGCGGAACCTGCTGCGCAACTTCGGCTCGCTCGTCGACTGGATCGTGCGCGACGAGTCGCTGCACCTGAAGTTCGGCATCAACCTGATCCTCACGGTGCTGGAGGAGAACCCCGACCTGCAGACCGAGGAGTTCGCCGCCGAAATCCGCCAGATGATCCTCGACGCCGTCGAGATGGAGGAGGCGTACAATCACGACCTCCTGCCGAACGGCATCCTCGGGCTCAACGCCAACTACATCAACCAGTACGTCAAGTACCTGGCCGACCGTCGCCTCGAGGAGCTCGGTTTCGAGCCCGAGTACAACGTGGCGAACCCTGCCAAGTGGATGGCGACGGCGAACGACACCCTGCAGCTCGTGAACTTCTTCGAGTCGGTGAACACCTCCTACGAGGTGAACTCGGGCTCGAGCTCGCGCAGCTAGTCCGTTGTCGTTGCTGTAGCGCTCGATCGAACCGCCCGTGTCTCAGCCGTGCGACCTCCTGTTCACGAACGGGGTCGTGTGGCGCGGCACGGGCGGTTCGTCGTTGCCGGAGCGCCTCGACGTCGCCGTCTCCGACGGCGTCATCGTCGCGGTGGATGCTGATCTCACGTCGCTGCGCGGCCCCGGCACCGAGGTGGTCGACCTGGCGGGTGGCCTGCTGCACGCCGGGTTTGTCGACGCGCACATCCACCCCATCCAGGGTGGGCTCGAGCGACTGTCGTGTGACCTGAGCGAGGGGTCGACGGTGACGGAGTACCTCGACATCGTCGCGCGCTTTGCCGCGGCGAACCCGCCTCGCGGCTGCGACGCCTCGCGCGCGTGGATCACCGGCGGCGGATGGGCGATGAGCGCCTTCCCGGGTGGCGCGCCCACGGCCGCCGAGCTCGATGCGGTCGAGCCGATCCGGCCGGTCTTCCTATACAACCGTGACCACCACGGCGCGTGGGCGAACTCGGCGGCGCTGGCCCTCGCGGGCATCACGGCCGACACCCCCGACCCGGCCGACGGCCGCATCGAGCGCCTTCCCGACGGCTCGCCGTCGGGAACCCTGCACGAGGGGGCGGCAAAGCTGGTCGCGGCGGTCGCCCCGGCGCCGACCGCGGACGACGAGTATGCCGCGCTGCTGGAGGCGCAGCGTTACGCCGTGAGCCTCGGCATCACGGGCTGGCACGACGCGATCGTGGGCGACTACTTCGGTGCCTCGGACACGGTGCAGGTGTACCGGCGTGCGCTGGATGAGGCCCGCCTACTCATCGACGTCACCGGTGCGCTGTGGTGGGACCGCCAGCGCGGGGTCGAGCAGGTGCCCGAGTTGGTCGCCCGGCGCGAGGCACTCGGTGCCGCGCTCGGTGCCGACGCCCGCTTCCGCCTCCCGGCGGTGAAGATCATGGCCGACGGTGTGGTCGAGAACGGTACGGCGTCGATGCTGGAACCGTACGTGGGCGACGTGGCGAGCCCGGAGCATCCACGGGGCATCGCGTTCGTCGGCGGGCAGCATTTGGTCGACGCGATCGTCGCCCTCGATGCCGCCGGCTTCTCGGCCCACGTGCACGTGATCGGCGACAGGGCCGTGCGCGACGCCCTCGACGGTTTCGCGGCCGCACGTGAGCGCAACGGCTGGGCGACCCCGGGGCGGCACCACCTGGCGCACCTGCAGTTCGTGCACCCCAACGACGTGGCGCGCTTCGCCGCGCTCGGCGTGACCGCGAACATGCAGGCGTTGTGGGCGTGCAACGAGCCGCAAATGCGCGAGCTGACGGTGCCGATCGTGGGGCCGCAGCGCGCCGCGACCCAGTACCCGTTCGCCTCGGTGTTGCGTCAGCAACCGGTGGGCGCGCCGGTGTCCGCCGCCCCGCGACTGTGCGCCGGCAGCGACTGGCCGGTGTCGACTCCCGACCCGTGGCAGGCGATCCACGTGGCGGTGAATCGCACGCTGCCGGCGAATGACCCCGAGCACGACCCGGAGCCGCTGCTGCCGCAGGAGGCGCTGACGCTGGCTGAGGCCCTGCAGGCGTACACGGCCGGCTCCGCGTGGATCACGGGCCGCGGCCCCGCCGATCCGGTGGTGGATGCGCGCGGTCGCGTCGCGCGCGGCGCCGGCGTCGTCGAGGTGGGCGCCGTCGCGGACTTCGCCGCGACCGACCGCGACCCGTTCTCGGGTGCCGCGGCGAGCATCCACGAGACCCGCAACGTCGGCACCTGGGTCGCCGGCCGCCGGGAGTTCGGCTGAGCGCACGGATAGGGTGGCGGCGTGGACGGCGCGCTGAACCCCGCACTCGCGCAGCGCCTCGTCGACCAGGTGGCGGCATCGGTCGCGCACAACGTCAACCTCATGGATGCAGACGGCGTGATCATCGCCTCGCTCGACCGGTCGCGGCTCGGCCTGACGCACTGGGCGGCGGCCCGCGCCGCCGCGGAGCGCGCCGCGGTCAGGGTGCACGGCGACAACGCCCGCGACGGCGTGCGGCCCGGCGTGAACGCCCCGCTGATCGTCGACGGCGCGGTGCTCGGAGTGGTCGGCGTCACGGGTGACCCCGACGAGGTCGAGGAGGTCGCGACGCTGCTGCTGCTCGCGCTGCGGCTGATCCTCGACGCGGAATCGGAACAGGACGCGCGCACCGCCCGAGACGCCATCGCCCGCGACGTCATCGCGGGGCTCGTCGCCGGGGCACTCGGCCCGGCAGAACTGGCCGCCCGCTCCGCCGCGGCAGGGGGGATGCTCGACGCGCCTTTTCGCATCATCGTCGCGGTGGATCCGCGGCAGCTGGGTGCTGAGGCGTCGGGACCGGCCACCCCTCCCGCCGCTGCTGCGCGGCTGATCCGTTCCGCGCGCGCGGTCGGCTCGGGTTTCAGCGTCGTCGACCTTGACGGGCTGTGGATCGTCGTCGGCGGCGCGACCGCTGACCGCATCGAGATGTTCTGCCACCGCGCACGTGAAGACGGTGCGAGCATCCTTGATTCGGGTGAGCTGGCGAGCCTCGAGGCGCTCGGTGACGCCGCCCGTCGCCTGCGCGCCCTGCTTGCGGTTCCCGCCCTGATCCCGCCGGGCGGCTCCAGTCTCGATGACCTTGAGTCGGAGGCGATCGTCGCAGGAATGACCTCGGCGGCACGCCGAGAGCTCGTCACACGCGTGCTCGGCGGCCTGTCGGTGCGTGACCGACACACACTCGCCGCGCTGGCGGCGGCCGGCGGCTCAGTGTCGCGAGCGGCCGTCATGCTCGACCGCCACCGCAACACGGTCGCGGCGCGCGTGGACCGCATCCAGTCGCTCGGCGGATGGTCCGTCACCGAACCGGGTGCACTCGCGCGCATCACGCTCGCGCTTATCGCCGAGCGGGCCGACCGCCATCCGTGACCACAAATGTGCACAGTGCACGATTCTTCGCGAATTCTGCCGTGCTGAACTGAGCACTATGACGATGACACGGCCACGCGGAGTTTCTACTGTCGAAGCGTGCTCACACCGTCGTCGGCATCGCCCCTTCGCATCCTGGTCGCGCCCGATTCATTCAAGGGCAGCCTGACCGCTGACGAGGCTGCGCGTCACATCGCGGCGGGCGTTGCCGCGGTACTCGGTTCGTCGGCGGACGTCCGCACCCTCCCGGTCGCCGACGGAGGCGAGGGCACCCTCGCGATTCTGGTCGCCGCCACCGACGCCCACCTCGTCGACGTTCCCACCACCGACGCGCTCGGTCGCTCGCGCACCGGCCGGGTCGGCATCCTTCCCGGCGGACGCGCGATCGTCGAGGCCGCCGAGGCGAACGGGCTTCCCCACGTTGACGACCAGCCGCTGCGCGCCCGCGACGCCGACTCCGCCGGCGTCGGCGCGCTTGTGCGTGCGGCGCTCGATGCCGGTGCCGATGAGTTGGTGATCACCGTCGGCGGCTCGGCGACCACCGACGGCGGTGTCGGAATGCTGCGGGCGCTCGGCGCCCGATTCCTGGATGCTCGGGGGCGCGAGCTCGCCGCAGGCGGCGGTCCGCTCGTCGAGCTCGCCACCGTCGACCTGAGTGGACTCGATAGCCGAGCACGCCACGCGCGATGGCGAATCGCCTGCGACGTTACGAACCCGCTCACGGGGCCGGACGGCGCTGCGGCGGTCTTCGGTCCGCAGAAGGGCGCGAACGCGGCCGACGTCGCGGCCCTCGACCGCGGCCTCGACACCCTGGCGATGGTCATCCTGCGAGAGACCGGCATCGACATGCGCTCCGTCGTCGGCGGCGGCGCCGCCGGGGGAATCCCCGCGCTGCTGCACGCCGTGGTCGGCGCCGAGCTTGAGCCCGGTATGGATCTCGTCGCAGAGGCGATCGGTCTCGCTGACGCGATTCGCGCATCCGATCTCGTCGTGACGGGGGAGGGGTCGCTGGATGCGCAGTCGCTGAGGGGGAAGGTGCCTGGCGCAATTGCCCAGCTGGCGGGCGACGCCGGGGTGCCGGTCATCGCCATCGCGGGTCGCGTCACGCTGTCGCCGACGGAGCTCCGATCGGCGGGCATCACGGCCGCCGTGCCGATCGCACCGGGCGCCGCCACCATCGACGAGCTGCTCGCCCGCGCGGGAGAGCTCGTTCGCGACGCCGCCGAACGGGCGGCGTCGCTCATCACCGTCGGGGCCTTCGTCGCCACGCGTTCGTCGCTGAGCGTCGCGGGGCACCCGCTGTCCGATTCCGCACCCGCGGGATCGCCACCCGAAGAACCATCAAAGGAGAAGGTTCATGATTGACGTCATCATCCTGCTGGTGCTCGTCGCCGCGATCGTCGTCGCGACGGCACGGTTCCGGCTTCATCCGTTCCTCGCGCTGCTCGGCGCCGCGTTCGTCGGCGCGTTCGCCTTGCGGCTCGCCCCCCTCGATGTTGTTCCGACCATCACGGAGGCGTTCGGGCGCACGCTCGGCAACATCGGCATCGTGATCGTTTTCGGCACGATCATCGGCGTCATCCTCGAACGCACGGGCGCCGCGATCGCAATGGCTGAGGCGATCCTCCGCGTGCTCGGCAAGAGGTTCCCTGGCCTCACGATGTCGCTGATTGGGTACATCGTGTCGATCCCCGTGTTCTGCGATTCGGGCTTCGTGATCCTCAATTCCCTGAAAAAGGCCGTGACGGTGCGCGCCGGCGCGAACCCCATCGTGATGACGATCGCGCTGATGACTGGACTGTATGCGACGCACGTTTTCGTGCCGCCGACCCCCGGGCCGATCGCGGCGGCGAGCAACTACGGCGCCCTCGACCAGCTCGGCCTGATCATCGGACTCGGCCTCATCGTCGCCGCCGTCTCCGCGGTCGCCGGGCTCGCCTTCGCTCAGCTGTACCGCAAGTCCGACATCCCGCTCCTCCCGGAGGAGTCGGAGGACGCCATCGCGGCGAACGCGTCGTGGGAGGAGCTGCGGGCCAGCTACGGAAAGCTGCCGAGCGCGTTCGTGTCGTTCCTGCCGATCCTTGTTCCGATCATCCTGATCTGCCTTGGCTCGGTTGCCGCCCTGCCGACCGCCCCCTTCGGCGAGGAGTCGCCGCTGACGATCACCTTCCGCCTGCTTGGCGCGCCCGCGGTTGCGCTGGCCGTCGGTGTCATCGTGGCGGCGCTCGCACTGCGCGGAGCGCGCCGCGAGAAGGATGCGTTCAGCGACCGCGTCGCGGAGGGTATCCGCGTGGCCGCGCCGATCCTCTTGATCACGGCCGCCGGTGCGAGCTTCGGCGCGGTACTCGCCGCCTCCGACCTCGTCGACACCCTGGGGGCGTCGCTCGCGAGCCTCGGCCTCGGCATCGCCGTGCCGTTCCTCGTGTCGGCGGCGCTGAAGTCGGCGCAGGGTTCGTCGACCGTGGCGCTCGTGACGACGTCGACGCTGCTGTTCCCGCTGCTCGGATCGCTCGGCCTCGACAGCCCGATCGGCGCCGTGCTGGCGGTGCTTGCGACGGGTGCCGGCGCGATGGTCGTGTCGCACGCGAACGACAGCTTCTTCTGGGTGGTGTCGCAGCTGAGCCGTATCCCGGTTGCGACGGCCTACCGCACCCTGACGCCGGCGACGGCCGTGCAGGGCCTCGCGGGCTTTGCGGCAGTGTGGGTGCTGTCGCTGTTCCTCCTCTAGGGGCGGGGGGTGCTGTGGGCGCGGGTTCCGGGGACGGGCCCGCGCCCACAGAATGTGTCACCCGCGGCACGCGAATGGTCAATGTGTCCTGACGCCGCCTCCACGGGTGTGCCAGACTTCCCCAGGGGTGAGCATCTGTCGCTCGGCCCATGACGAGATGGGGTGGCCAGGTGAGTTCCATCGCCGGATGGACGGGATTGGGGATTCTGGGGGTCACGGTGCTCGTGGTCGTTGGCACGGTCGCAGTCGTCGTTGCCCTCGTCGTGTCGTCGCGACGTCGCCCCGGCGCGCAGGGATACGACGACCGCTATCCGCGCGAGGGCGGGCCTTCTGATGCCTGAGCTCCTGCGGCACGGGCAGCCGCGCACCTAGCGCACGCCCACGACTAGCGCCCACGCCGCAGGGCGACCGTTTAGCCCGCCAGCGCCTTCCGCACCCTCTGCACCGAGATCGGCCCGTGGGGGCCGAGGGGCTGGGCAAAGAGCGACAGGCGTAGTTCTTCGAGCATCCACCGCACCGCGACGAGCTCGGCGCGCGCGTCGGCGGGGAGCGGCAAACTCCCACCGGCTTGCTCGAACAGGCGCTGCGCCATCTCGAACTCGGTCTGACCGGCCCGGTCGCGACCCGGGTTCTCGGCCAACTTCTCGACCCGGTGCGCGATACCGCGCAGGTAGACCACGAGGCGCGGCAGGCGCTCGAGTCCCGTGCGGCCGATGAAGCCGTCGAACACCAGCTGGCCCAGCTGCGCGCGGCAGTCGGCCAGCGGCGCCATGAGCGACAGCGACGAGGTCCGGCTGATCGCGACGTCCGCCTCGCGGGCTGCCGCCAACACGGATGCTGCCGTTGCCACGATTCGGAACAGGCGATCCGGCAACCCCCGGTTCACCGCGTCGCGCACCGCCTCGAAATCAGCGTGCGTCCAGGGCAGCTCGCTGCGCGCATCCAATTCGGCGTCGATGACGGCGCGCAGCGCGTCGTCGATCAGTGCCGCCGTCGACCGGTACGGGGAGGCGGCGAGCGACAGCTTCTCGGCGTGGGTCAGGTGCTCCTGCACGTAGCTCAGCGGCGACGGCACGGCCAGCTGCACGAGGCGCCGCACTCCCGCCCGGTGCGCTCGCAGCTGGTCGTCCACCGACACCTGCAGGCGCAGCGCCACCGCTGCACCCTCGTCGACGAGCGCTGGATACCCGCGGATCGTCGTTTCAGCCCGGCGCACGTCTACCTGGCGAGGTATGGCGCCGCCCTCGCCGACCGTGTCGTCCCAGACCGTGATGCCGCCGCGCTCGATCGGCGCCCGGGCCGCCGCCGTCGCCACGCGCGCCACCGAGTCGCGGGTGCGGGTCTTCAGCTTCGCCTGCAGCGAGGCGAGGTCGGTGCCGCGGGCGAGACGCCGCCCGCGGTCGTCGACGACGGCGTAGCCCATGCGCAGGTGCGCGGGCAGGCGCTCGAGGTCGAAGTCGTCCGGCTCGACAGGCGTGTACGTCTGCCGGCGGATCTCGCGCGCCAGGAACTCGGTAATGCGCAGCTCGCGCAGGTCGGCGCCATCGGGCACCTCGGCGAGCAGCCGGGTCGCCCAGTCGGCCGCCGGCACCACGTTGCGCCTCACCGACTTCGGCAGCGTCTTGATGAGCGCGGTCACGAGTTCGTGGCGCAGGCCCGGCACGAGCCAGTCGAAGCCGGCGTCGTCGAGTCGCGGCAACAGCGGCAGCGGCACAGTCACCGTGACCCCGTCGTCGGCGCTGCCCGGCTCGAAGCGGTAGCCGACACTCAGCGTCTGATCGCCGAGCGTCAGCCGGGTCGGGTACGCGTCGTCGTCTCCCTGCGGCAGCTCCTCCGCGTCGACGAGGTCGGACCTCGTCAGCGTGAGCAGATCCGGATGCTCGCGGCGCGCATCCCGCCACCACCGTTCGAAGCGGCGCACGTCGGTGACGTCCTCCGGCAGCCGCGCCTCGTAAAAGTCGACGAGCTTCTCGTCGTCGAGCAGGATGTCGCGGCGGCGCTGCCGCTCCTCGAGTTTTTCGAGTTCGCGCCGCAGCTGCGCGTTCGTGCGCAGGAAGGCGGTGAGGCGCTTGTCGAGGCGCGAGGTGTCCCAGTCGCCGTCGACGAGAGCGTGGCGGATGAACAGCTCGCGGGCGAGCGGAGCGTCGATGCGGGCGAGCTGCGCGCGTCGGCGCGGCACGATCGGCACCCCGAACAGGGTCACCTTCTCGTCGACGACGGCCGAGCCCTGGCGCTTCTCCCACCGCGGCTCGCTGTACTGCCGCTTCACGAGGTGGGCGGCGAGCGGCTCGGCCCACGCCGGGTCTATCTGCGCGACCGTGCGGGCGAACAGTCGGCTCGTCTCGACGAGCTCGGCGGCCATCACGGCGGCCGGCTGCTTCTTCGCGAGCCCCGAGCCGGGGAAGATCACGAAGCGCCGCTGCCGAGCGCCCAGGTATTCGCGGCCGCGGGCGGAGCGGCCGAGGGAGCGACCGTCGCGCCCCTTGTTCGTCGAGGTGGGGCTGCCGGTGTCGCGGTCGTCGCGCAGGCCGATGTGACTGAGCAGACCCGACAGGTGGGCGCGGTGCACGAGGTCAGCATCGACGAAATCGGGCAAGGCGCCGCCCGCCACCGAGCCCTTCGGCAGCAGACGCCTGACCTGCCGCTCGACGTCCTGCCACTCGCGAATGCGCAGGTAGTTGAGAAACTCGCCGCGCACCTCGCGCCGGAACGCGTTGCCGCTCAGCTCCTTCTGCCGCCGCTGCAGGTGCTTCCAGAGGTTCAGCAGGGTGATGAAGTCGCTCGTCGGGTCGCTGAACCGCGCGTGCAGCTGGTCGGCCTTCTCGCGGTGCTCGGCGGGTCGCTCGCGCGGGTCCTGGATGCTCAGCCCTGCCACGATCGCGATGACCTCGCGCGCGACGCCGAGTTTTTGTGCCTCGACGACCATGCGCGCGTAGCGCGGGTCGAGCGGCAGCGGCGCGATCGCCCGGCCGACGCGCGTGATGCGCAGCTCGTCGCCGCGCTTGTCGATCGCGCCGAGCTCGAGCAGCAGATCGACGCCGTCTTTCACGCCGCGTTTGTCGGGCGGCTGCAAGAACGGGAAGCGCTCGATGTCGCCGAGCCCGAGCGAGATCATCTGCAGGATGACCGCGGCGAGGTTGGTGCGCAGAATCTCGGGGTCGGTGAACGCGGGCCGCTTCTCGTAGTCGAGCTGCGAGTACAGCCGGATCGCGATGCCGTCGCTCGTGCGCCCCGCGCGGCCGGAGCGCTGGTTGGCGCTCGCTTGGGAGATCGGCTCGATCGGCAGGCGCTGCACCTTCGCCCGCGCCGAGTAGCGCGAGATGCGGGCGGTGCCGGTGTCGACGACGCTGCGGATTCCCGGCACCGTCAGGCTCGTCTCGGCGACGTTCGTCGCGAGCACGATGCGACGGCGGATGCCCGGGGCTGGCCTCTCGAAAACACGGTGCTGTTCGGCGGCCGACAGCCGCCCGTAGAGCGGCAGCACTTCGGTGGCGGCGCCTCGCGGTCCGCGTTTCTGGAAGTGGCCGCGGAGCGCGTCTGCCGCATCCCGGATCTCGTTCTCGCCGCTGAAGAAGACGAGCACGTCGCCGTCGGTGTCGCGCTCGAGCTCGTCGACGGCGGCGATGACGCCCTCGATCATGTCGATGGCGTCGTCGGGGGTGCTGGGGGCGTCGGCGCCGTCCGACTCGTCGCCGTCGTCGCCCCGCACGTCGGCATCGGGCACGAGCGGCCGGTAGCGGATCTCGACCGGGTAGGTGCGCCCGCTCACCTCGATGATGGGCGCGGGCGCGCCGGTGGCGGACTCGAAGTGCTTGGCGAAGCTCTCGGGGTCGATCGTCGCCGAGGTGATGACGAGTTTCAGGTCGGGGCGGCGGGGCAGGAGCTGCTTGAGGTAGCCGAGCAGGAAGTCGATGGTGAGGGAGCGCTCGTGCGCCTCGTCGATGATGATCGCGTCGTAGCGGTTCAGTTCGCGGTCTCCGCGCAGCGCCGCGAGCAGGATGCCGTCGGTCATGAGCGTCAGCCGCGTCGCGTCGGTGACTTCGTCGGTGAAGCGCACCTTGTAGCCGACGGTCTCGCCGACGCGGGTGCCGAGCTCCTCGGCGACGCGCTCGGCGATGGTGCGCGCGGCGATGCGCCGCGGCTGCGTGTGGGCGATGCGCTCGTAGCCGAGCTCGAGCAGCATCTTCGGCAGCTGCGTCGTCTTGCCCGAGCCGGTCTCGCCGGCGACGATCACGACCTGGTTGTCGCGCAGAGCCTCGAGGATGTCGTCGCGCCGCTGCGACACCGGCAGGTCCGGTGGGTAGTGGATGCGCGGGGCGGCTCCCGGCGCGGCGGCGGCAATCATCAGCCCTCCAGTCTATGGCGCGGTGTCTGCGCGGCCCGCGCGGGGGAGGTCGGTGACGCAACTGAGGCGATGAGCAGACCACGGCTTCAGTGCCCACGCATATCTCCCGTTGCCCCACGCGTCGCCCTCGCGCGTCGCCCTCATACTTCGTGTCGAAAACGACACCTCGTATGTTCACGGTCGTACGACGTGTCTGAAACGGTTAGACCAGGTTCGCCACGGGTGATGAGCACGTTCGCGCCTCCCAGCTCAGCCCGCGTGGCATCGGTCATGGGCGCGACCCGCATTGGCGCGAGAGTGACCCCGACCACTGCTGGTGTATACGGAAGGCTCTCGATCGCACCTAGCCGTCGACTCACAGCTCATTTATGTATACATTAGAAGCATGGCCCAGGAGAGCGGTACGGCGGCGGATCGCGCCTACGCGACTCTGCGCGCCGCCATCATCGACGGTGGGCTAGCCCCCGGCAGCTCCCTCGCCGAAGTCGACCAGGCCCAGCGTCTCGGCATGAGCCGCACCCCCGTGCGCGAGGCATTCGCCCGCCTCATCGACGACGGCCTCGCCACCGAGCTCGGCCCGCGCACCCTCGTCGTCAGCAGCATCGATGCCGACGACGTCACGGCCCTCTTCGACCTGCGCCGCGCCCTCGACGAGCAAGCTGCCCGCCTCGCCGCGGCCCGCGCCACCCCCGACCAGCGCGAACGGTTCCGCACCCTCGCCGAACGGTTCGCCATCGTCACCGCCACCTCACTCGCTGACGACGACGCCGGGCGCCACGGCTACTACGCACTCGTCGCCGAGTTCGATAACGCCATCGACCACGCGCTCGGCCGCAGCCGCCACCTTGCCGCCGCCCTCGAGCGGGTGCGCACCCACCTCGCGCGCGTGCGCCGCCTCGCGCACGACGACGACGCGCGGCTCGTCGCATCCGCCTCAGAGCACGGCGCCATCGCCGCCGCCATCGCCGACGGCGACGCGGAGCGGGCCGCCCACGCGACGCACCTGCACCTGCACAACGCGCTCACGAGCATCCACGCCCACCTGAAAGGGAGCACCCCATGACGACCACGCACACCGTGCGCACCTACAAGAGCAGCGAGCCGCTCGCCGCCTCCGAGCAGCTCGCCGGCAAGCTTGCAGCCCTCGCCGCCGAGCAGGACCGCCCGCTCGACGCCGCCGCCGTCGACATGGTCATCAACCGCGTCATCGACAACGCCGCCGTCGCCACCGCGAGCCTCGGCCGCGCCCCCGTCGTCAGCGCCCGCGGTCAGGCCGAAAACCACCCGTACACGCCCGGCGCCACCGTGTTCGGTCTGCCGGCAACGCAGACGGTCAGCCCCGAGTGGGCCGCCTGGGCGAACGGCGTGGCCGTGCGCGAGCTCGACTATCACGACACGTTCCTCGCCGCCGACTACTCGCACCCGGGTGACAACATCCCGCCGATCCTTGCCGTCGCCCAACACGTCGGTGCCACCGGCGAGCAGCTGCTCAAAGGCCTGCTCACCGGCTACGAAATCCAGATCGACCTCGTCAAGGCCATCTGCCTGCACGAACACAAGATCGACCACGTCGCCCACCTCGGGCCCAGCGCCGCCGCCGGCATCGGAACCCTGCTACGCCTCCCGGCCGAAACGATCTTCCAGGCCATCGGCCAGGCCCTGCACACCACCACCGCCACGCGCCAATCACGCAAGGGCGAAATCTCTACCTGGAAGGCGCACGCCCCCGCCTTCGCCGGCAAGATGGCCGTCGAAGCCATCGACCGGGCCCTGCGCGGACAGACCAGCCCCAGCCCCATCTACGAGGGCGAAGACGGCGTCATCGCCTGGCTGCTCTCCGGTCCGACCGCCCGCTACGAGGTGCCCCTGCCCGACAGCGGCGAGCCGCTCACCGGCATCCTCGACAGCTACACCAAGGAGCACTCGGCCGAGTACCAGGCGCAGGCGTGGATCGACCTCGCCCGCCGCCTCGGCACGGAGCGCCCCGAACTGCGCGACCCCGCGAACATCGCGCGCATCGTGCTGCACACGAGCCACCACACGCACTACGTCATCGGCTCGGGCGCGAACGACCCCCAGAAGTATGACCCGACGGCCAGCCGCGAGACGCTCGACCACTCGATTCCCTACATCGTCGCCGTCGCTCTGCAAGATGGGCGCTGGCACCACATCGACTCGTACGCCCCCGAGCGCGCCGCCCGCCCCGACACCGTCGAACTGTGGCACAAGATCACCACGGTCGAAGACGCCGAGTGGACCCGCCGCTACCACTCGCTCGACCTCACCGAGAAGGCCTTCGGCGGCCGCATCGAGATCGAACTCACCAGCGGCGAGACAGTCATCGACGAGATCGCCGTCGCCGACGCCCACCCGCTCGGCGCCCGCCCCTTGGGCCGTGCCGAATACGAGAACAAGCTGCGCATCCTCGCCGACGGCGTGCTCGCCGACGAGGAGGTCGACCGCTTCCTCGCGCTCGCGGCCCGCCTGCCCGAGCTCACCCCCGACGAACTCACCGGGCTCACGGTCACGCCGATCGAGCCCGTTCCCGCCGCCCCGAAGGGACTCTTCTGATGTTGTCGACGACGACCACCCCCACCGACCGTCGGCGCGCGTTCCGCGCGGGGTTGCGAAGCGAGCGCCTGCAGGTCTTTCCGGGCGCGTTCACGCCCTTGAGCATTCGCCTCATTCAGGAGAAGGGCTTTGATGGTGCCTACATCTCGGGCGCCGTCATGGCCGCCGAGCTGGGCCTGCCCGACATCGGGCTGACCACGCTCACCGAGGTCGCCCAGCGGGCCCACCAGATCAGCCGCATGAGCGACCTGCCGACCCTCGTCGACGCCGACACGGGCTTCGGCGAGCCCATGAACGTCGCCCGCACGGTGCATGAGCTCGAAGACGCGGGCGTCGCGGGCCTGCACCTCGAAGACCAGGTGAACCCGAAGCGCTGCGGGCACCTCGACGGCAAGGCGGTGGTGGATGCGGACACCGCGATCAAGAGGATTCGCGCGGCCGTCGACGCCCGCCGCGACCCCGAACTCGTCATCATGGCACGCACCGACATCCGCGGCGTGGAGGGGATGGACGCGGCGATCGACCGCGCGAAGGCGCTGGTCGACGCCGGGGCGGATGCCATCTTCCCCGAAGCGATGGCGACCCTCGACGAGTTCGCCGCAATGCGGGCGGCCGTCGACGTGCCGATCCTTGCCAACATGACCGAGTTCGGCAAGAGCGCGCTCTTCACGCACGCCCAGCTTGCCGACGTCGGCGTGAACATGGTGATCCACCCCGTGTCGCTTCTGCGCGTCGCGTTCGGCGCCATCGAGCGGGCGCTCGACACGCTGCGCACAGACGGCACCCTCGACGCGGAGGTCGAAGGCATGCAGACTCGAGGCAGGCTCTACGAGCTGCTCGACTACGAGGCGTACAACGCCTTCGATGCGGGCATCTTCACCTACACCGGCCGCTGACCGCCACACCGAGAGCGACCCCGAGCGAAGGAGCACGGCATGAGCGACACGAACGCACCCGAGATCAAGAAGGGCCTCGCCGGCGTCGTCGTCGACGAGACCGCGATCAGCAAGGTCAACCCCGAAACCAATTCGCTGCTGTATCGCGGGTACCCCGTGCAGCAGTTGGCGGCGCAGTGCACGTTCGAGGAGGTCGCCTACCTGCTGTGGCACGGCGAACTGCCCACCGACCAGCAGCTGGCCGAGTTCGAGGACCACGAGCGGGCAAACCGCCACCTCGACCACGTCGTCAAGGACGCGATCGACGCGCTTCCGCTCACCGCGCATCCCATGGATGTCGTGCGCACCGCGATCAGCGTGCTCGGCGCGCTCGACGAGACCCTCTCGAGCGACCGCACCTGGATCGAGCCAGACTTCACGCTGCAGCGATCGATGCGGATGTTCGCGAAGCTTCCGGCGATCGTCGCGTACGCGCAGCGTCGCCGCCGCCATCAGCACCCGGTCGAGCCGCGCGACGACCTCGGCTATTCGGCCAACTTCTTGCACATGGTCTTCGGCGAGGTGCCCGAGCAGGTCGTCGTCGACGCGTTCGACACGTCGATGACGCTGTACGCCGAGCACTCCTTCAACGCCTCGACGTTCACAGCGCGCGTCATCACCTCAACCCTCAGCGACGTGTATTCGGCCGTCACGGGCGCGATCGGCGCGCTAAAGGGTCCGCTGCACGGGGGCGCCAACGAGGCCGTCATGCACGTGTTCGCCGAGATTGGAACGGCCGATCGGGCCGAGGCGTGGCTCGATCAGGCGCTCGCCGAGAAGCGCAAAATCATGGGCTTCGGGCACCGCGTCTACAAGAAAGGCGACTCGCGGGTGCCGACCATGAAGGCGTCGCTCGAGACGCTGGTCGCGCACTACGACCGGGCCGACATGATCGAGCTGTACGACGCGCTCGAGCAGGCGATGGATGCTCGCAAGGGCATCAAACCGAACCTCGACTACCCGTCGGGCCCGGCATACCACCTCATGGGTTTCGACACCGAGGTGTTCACGCCGCTATTCGTGGCCGCCCGCGTGACCGGCTGGACGGCCCACGTGATGGAGCAGTTGAGCGCCAACGCGCTGATCCGTCCGCTGAGCGTCTACACGGGGCCCGATCAGCGCGACGTCCCAGCCGGCTGAAAGCCGTATGGGTGAAGATGGGGGAATGACTGACGCGATTCCTACCCCGCACCTGACCCTGAACGACGGAAACCGCATCCCGCAGTTGGGTCTCGGCGTGTTCCTCGTCGAGCCTGACGAGGCCGAGCGCATCGTCGCCGACGCATTCGAGGTCGGCTACCGGCACATCGACACCGCCCGCATCTACAAGAACGAAGAGGGCGTGGGTCGCGCCATCGCGTCATCGGGTATCGCCCGGGACGAGCTCTACATCACCACGAAGCTCTGGAACAGCGACCAGGGTGCCGACACCGCGCGGCCCGCCCTTGAGGCGAGCCTCGAGCGGCTTGGCCTCGACTACGTCGACCTGTACCTCATCCACTGGCCGGCACCGAAATACGGCAAGCACGTTGAATCGTGGGAGGCGCTCGTCGCGCTGAAGGAGGCCGGGCTTGCGAAGTCGATCGGTGTGTCGAACTTCATGCAGTCCCACCTCGAGGACATCGACAAGGCCACCGGCGTCGTGCCCGTCGTGAACCAGATCGAGCTGCACCCCGCGTTCCAGCAGCGCGAGCTGCGGTCGTTCCAAGAGCCGCGCGGCACGCTCACCGAGGCGTGGGGTCCGCTCGGCCAGGGCAAGTACGAACTCGCTGAGCTCGCGGGTCTCGCTGAGATCGCCGAGCGCCACGGAAAGAGCGTGCAGCAGGTCGCCATTCGCTGGCACATTCAGGAGGGCATCATTGTCTTCCCGAAGACCACCAAGCGCGAGCGTATGGTTGAGAACGCCGACGTGTTCGACTTCGAACTCTCTGCCGAGGAGATGGCGACGATCGCCGCGGCCGACAAGGGACTGCGCGTCGGTGCCCACCCCGAGAACACCGACTTCTAGGGTCGCACCCCCGTTACGTGCACCTAAAGGGGGACGGCGGCTTCCGCGGTCGCCGAAGCCGCCGTCCCCGCCAGGAGTCGACGGTGGCTCCGCTCACGCGTCGTACGGCGTGCGACACCTCGCACGCTCCCATCGATGCGAGGTGTCGCAAACAGTGAGACGTGGCGGGCGGATGGCCGCCGAGGGCGCACGCAACACCGCGGCTGCGTCGCGACGTGCGTCGCGCCCACGCAGGCGCTAGCGATCCTCGCGCAGTGCGGAGCGCAGCGTCGTGCCTGACGGGTCGGTAGGCGTGAACGCCTCGTCCGCGATGAGGGCGTAGCGAGCATCCGCGACGGCACCCGGATCGTCGATCACCCACCACGCCCACGCGAGCGCGCCGACCGCGTTGCCGCGCGACCAGTCGAGTACGGCCTCGAGGTGGTCGCTGCCGCCGTCGCTCTGGCCGAACTCTGCAACCAGCAGGGGCGCGGTCTGTGCGACGGGGCCGAGCTCGGAGTCCCAGCATTCGACATCACGACAGCGTTGCTCGGGGTAGAGGTGCACGCCCGCAATCAGCTGGTCGTCGGCGGGGCGGTGGTCGACCCACGCCCGCAGGTCGTTCGCGTAATCGAGACCGCTCACGATGACCGGCTGGCGAGCGCCGGATGCGCGAACCGCGGCGACGAGATCAGCCATGCCGGTCGCGGTGAAGGTCGCGCCCGAGGCGCTCAGGGATCGGTCGTTCTCGAGCGGTGCCGCGCATCCCCCGTTGCGCCAGCATTCCGGAGTGAGCTCGAACGCCCACTCCTGCCGGTCGGCGTCGTAACGGCTGTGCGGCTCATTGAAGACGTCGAAGATGACGCCGCGGTGCTTCCTATAGTCGGCGGCCACCTCGTGCCAGAACGTCACACTGTTCACATCGGGCATTGCGCGCAGGCCGTCGGCGATTGCGCCGTCGGGTGCGCTCCAATGCAGGTCGAGAATCACGACGAGTCCCGCGCTCGTGGCGAGGCTCACGAATCGCTCAAGGTTCATCCGGTAGTCGATGCGTGTGCCGAACGCCTCGTCCGGCCGCTCCACGCCCCAGCACTGCTGGTTCAGCGGGATGCGGATAGCCGTGAAGCCCCACTCGACCATCGCGGCGACGGCATCGCCGGAGGTGCCGCCGTCATCGTGCCCCCGACCCTGGATGCACGCATACTCGAACCCGGGAACGTTCGCGCCCCACAAGGCAAGCGGTTCACCGGTTCGCCCGTCAACGAGCCGCGCGCCGTGGACGAGCGGCACTGGCGCGTTCGGGGTGGCGCTGGCAAGAGTCGCAGCCCACCCCCGTGCCGGCGCCTGATCCGCGACCACCAGGCTGACGGCAATCGCCGCGACGACCGCAGCGATGACGACGCCGATGGCCGCGGCCGTCACGTTCGCGGCCGCCGCTGGGCGTCGTGACTGAGTGCTCGGCATGAGACCAGTGTGCATGCAGACGCCATCGCCGCGGTCGACGGGGGTTGACGATACGATCGCCCGATGACTGCGCGACGAAAGCTCAGCCCCCTGCTTGCCATCGCGGCGCTCGTGTCCCTTTCGGGCTGTGTCGGTGTCGGGCCTTCACCGAGTGACCCGGGTCCCACCGTAGATCGGCCCTCGGTGGAATCCCCGGAGACCTCGGGTGACTGCGTCGCCCTGGCCGAGCCGGGACTTCAGCGTTTTCAGGACTGCGACGAGCTGATCATCGAGGGCAATGACCTCACGGTCGAGGCGAGAGCGGTGGGCGTCATCACCGTGCGCGGTGACCGCATCGACGTGGACATCGATGATGCGGGTGCCCTGTCCATCGCCGGCAACGACAACGAGGTCGACATCGACCGCGACCTCGGAACGCTTGAGGTGTTCGGTGACCGCAACGACGTGGAGGTCGACGGCGAGATCGGCACCGTGCGCATCGAGGGTAACGACAACGAGGTCTCTGCGGCCGACATTGGGGGCGTCACCGAATCCGGCGACCGCAACCGCATGGGGCGGTGAGCCTCGAAAGCTACCGAGCCTGCTTCTTGGACGAGATGACGCCGGTGTCGAAGCCCATGAGGTGCAGCCCGCCGTGGAAGCGGGCGTGCTCGACCTTGATGCAGCGGTCCATGACGACGGTGAGGCCCTGTGACTCGCCGTAGCGGGCCGCCTCCTCGTTCCAGATGCCGAGTTGCACCCAGACGGTGGGCGCGCCGACGGCGATCGCGTCGTCCATGACGGAGGGGATGTCGCTCGCCCGACGGAACACGTCGACGATGTCGGGCACCTCGGGCAACGACTGCAGGTCGGGGTAGGCCGGCTGCCCGAGAATCTCGGTCGCGTTCGGGTTGACGAAGTACACCCGGTAGGGGCTCGACTGCTTCAGGTACGTGCCGACGAAGTACGACGAGCGGGCCGGGTTGGGCGAGGCTCCGACGATCGCGACGCTCGTCGCCTTCCGCAGAATCGCCAGACGCTCCTTGGCCGACGGGCCGACCCAGGTGCGCTGCGACTTCCACAGTTTCGCCAGTGGCGAGTCGGCGGGCAGGTCGCACGTGAGGCCGTTGGCGAGGGTGACCGTTTCGGTCGCTTCCGCCGTCGCGGTCGGGATGCTCGTCTCACTCATGGATCGCCCCTTACGCCGTCGCGGCGCTCAGCGCCTGGTCGAGGTCGTAGATGATGTCGTCGACGTCTTCGATACCGACAGACAACCGCACGAGCCCAGGACCGATTCCCGAGTCCGCGAGCTGCTGCTCGGTGAGCTGCGCGTGGGTCGTCGACGCGGGGTGGATGATCAGCGTCTTCGCGTCGCCGATGTTCGCCAGGTGACTGGCGAGCTGCACGTTCTCGATGAGCTTCTCGCCCACCTCGCGGCCCCCGCGAACGTCGAATGAGAACACCGAGCTGGGGCCCGCGGGCGTGTACTTCGCGGCGCGGTCGTGGTGGCGATGCGACGGAAGGCCGGCCCAGCGCACGGTCTCGACCCGAGCATCCTGCTCGAGCCATTCGGCGACGGCGCGCGCGTTGTCGACGTGTGCCTGCATGCGGTACGGCAGCGTCTCGACGCCCTGCGCGAGCAGGAACGCCGAGTGCGGGGCGAGGGCGGGGCCGATGTCGCGCAGTTGCTCGGCGCGCAGGCGCGTCAGAAACGCGTACTCGCCGAAGTTGCCGTACCAGGTCAGCCCGCCGTAGTGCGGCACGGTCTCTTCGAACAGTGGGAAGTTGTGGTTCGACCAGTCGAAGCGCCCCGACTCGACGACGACGCCGCCGAGGGTCGTGCCGTGCCCGCCCAAGAATTTTGTGGCCGAGTGGGTGACGACGTCGGCGCCCCACTCGATCGGGCGGCACAGGTACGGGGTCGCGATCGTCGAGTCGACGATGAACGGAATCTCGTGCGCGCGCGCCACGTCGGCGAGCGCCTCGAGGTCGGCGATGTCGCCCGACGGGTTCGCGATCGTCTCGGCGAAGAGCACCTTCGTGCGGCCGGGGATGATCGCGGCCGCGTAGTCGTCGGCCTGGTCGCTCGCGACGAAGGTCGTCTCGACGCCGAACCGGCGCAGCGTCACATCGAGTTGCGTGATGGACCCGCCGTACAGGTTCGACGACGCGACGACGTGGTCGCCGGCGCCGACGAGCGAGGCGAAGGTGATGAACTGCGCGCTCAGTCCGCTCGCGGTGGCGACGGCGCCGAGTCCGCCCTCGAGACTCGCGATGCGCTCCTCGAAGCTCGCGACGGTCGGGTTCGCGAGGCGCGAGTAGATGTTGCCGTACTTCTGCAGGGCGAAGCGCGCGGCGGCATCCTGCGCGTCGTCGAACACGAACGCGCTCGACTGGTAGATCGGCAGGGCGCGGGCGCCCGTCGCCGAGTCGGGAACGTTGCCCGCGTGCAGGGCACGCGTGCGGAAGCCATAATCGCGGTCGGCCATCTCGCCACCGTAACCGAGTGACGCGACGTGCCCTGTGCATCCCCGTCACATTTCGTAAGCGCCCGGGGCCTCCCCCTCTGGGCCCACACGCCGACGCTCGCCAGCACCCCCGCAGCCTCCGCCCGCGAATAAACGCGCCGTTGACAGCCCATCAGCGGGTCCCTCGGTCGACCGAGGTGCGTCGGCGGGCGACTCGCACGTGACGTTTCTCAGGAGTTCAGCTGCTCGCGACCGATGCTTCCCACGGGTTTTCCGGCAGGCCGTACCCCTACTCCTGAGAAACGTCACGCAGGTCGCGAGCATCGTAGGGAGGCAGGGCGCGTGGGCGCCCGGAGTTCGGCCGTGCGGGTGAGACGGGGGATGCGCGAATCACTCCACAGGCGGAGGCGCGCCTCGCCGCGCGCCCCTACCGTTGAGGCCATGACCGAGTCGACACTCGCCGCCCCCACTCCCCGCCTGAAGCGGGCCGCCGCCCCCGATGTCGCCCGCGGGCTCGTGCTTATCGGCATCGCGTTGGCGAACGTGCCGTTCTTCCTGTTCGGCACCGAGCTCGGCATCGCTCTGAAGCCGGTGTCGGATGACGCGACCGACCAGTGGACGAACGTCTTCGTCGCGATGCTGTTCGACAATCGCAGCTACCCGCTGTTCGCTCTGCTGTTCGGCTACGGCATGACGCAGCTGATGACCCGCGAGTACACCCGTGGGGCGAGCTGGGAGGACACGCGTCGTCTGCTGATTCGCCGCAACCTGTGGCTGATCGCCTTCGGCGCCGCACACGGCGTGCTGCTGTTCTTCGGCGACATTCTCGGCCCCTACGGTCTGCTCGGCCTCGCCCTCGTGCTGCTCATCCGGGCCTCGGGCAAGGTGCTCGCGATCGTCGGCTGGATCTGCTTCGGGATGCTCGTGCTGATCGGCGCGTTCGAGGGCTTGAGCGGGCTGTTCGGCACAGTGGACGGCGGCATGACGACCGGGGCCCCGTTCGGCTCGGCCGCGGCCGACTCGTTCGGAGTCGCTGTGCTCCTTCGCGCCGGCGAGTGGTTCGTGCAGATGATCGGCATGCCGTTCGGCGGTATCGGCCTGCTCGCGCCGATGATTCTCGGCATGTGGCTCGCGCGTCGCCGCGTGCTCGAAGACCCGACCCCGCACCTGCGTCGCCTCGGGCTTGCCGCCGGGATCGGCATCACCGTGTCGTTGCTGGGCGCCGTGCCGCTCGCCCTCGCACTGCTCGGCGTCGTTGAGTACGGCATCTTCGTCGAACCTCTCGTGACCATGCTGCACGCGGGTACCGGAGCCCTGGGAGCGGTCGGCTACGTGGCTCTCATCGCGATCCTCGCCGGGCGCCGCGAAACACCCGGCCCGATCAGCCGCATCTTCGCGGCCCTCGGTCAGCGCTCGCTGAGCGGTTACCTCACCCAGTCGCTTGTGTTCGTCATCGTCTTCGCGCCGTACACGCTCGGACTCGGCGACCAGCTCGGTATCGCCGAGGCCAGCCAGATCGCCGTCATCACCTGGCTCGGCACGCTGATCGCGGCGAACGTGCTTGCGGCTGTCGACAAGCCCGGCCCCGCCGAGTGGGCGCTGCGGAAGCTCGTCTACCGTCCCCGGCGCCGCGCTACACCCAGCTCGGAAGCCAATACCGCCAGCTGAGCTGGTCGAGCGGTAGCGGCAGGCCCATCCACACCGGCAGGAAGAACACGCTCACGACGACGACGAGCGCGCCGATGACGAGCAACGCAACCCGCCCGCCTCGGCGCAAGATGCCGTCGGCCACCATGGCGAGTCCGATCACGAGGAAGGGCACGAGCACGATCGTGTAGAAGAAGAACGTGGTGCGCTCGGGGTAAAGCAGCCATGGAAGCCAGCCGGCCGAGACCCCGGTGAGCACGACGGTGGCGGGGAGCGCGCCGCTGGAGAAGATGCGCAGCCGCGACCACGCGCATCCTGCCGCGATGAGCAGAAGCGCCGCCCACGCGAGCCACCAGATCAGCGGGTTCGGAAGCCCCGTGATGCCGACCGCGACGCCCTCGGTGACCTCGTCGTAGTGCATATAGGTGGGGCGCACGAGCAACGGCCAGAGGGCGGCGCGCGCCTCGTAGGCGTGCGGCGTCGACTCGCCGACGTGGTAGCCGTACACCTCCTGCTGGTAGCGCCACAGCGCGGCGAGAGCGTTCGTACCGTAGTCGCGGCCCCAGCCGCCCGAGGTGGCGAACCAGCCGGTCCAAGTTGCGACGTAGGCGAGCAGGGCGGCCGGCACGGTGAGCAGGAACGACGCGGGCCCCTGCAGCAGTACCCCGCCCGAGAACCAGAACGGCACGCCCGCGCGTCGCCGGTCGACCGCGTCGAGCACGACGCTCATGAGTGCGAACGCCGCGAACAAATACAGGGCGCTCCACTTGATGGAGGCGGCGAGCCCGAACGTCGCCCCGAACGCGATGAGCCACGGGCGGCGCCACAGCACCGGCCCCCAATCGTCGCGGACGCGACGCGACGGGGGATGCTCGTCGCCTGGACGCGCATACGCTGCGATGCGGGGTGCAAGCCGCCTCCCGTACTGCCCGCGGTCGAGCGTCCAGAAGATGACGGCGCCCACGACGGTGAGCGCGAGGAAGCCGTCGAGCAGCGCGACGCGGCTCATGACGATCGCGGAGCCATCGATGGCGATCAGCCCGCCCGCGATCATGCTGAGGGTGAAGTTCTTCGTGAGCAGGTGGGCGAGCAGCATCACCAGCCCGACGAGCGCGATGCCGGCGATGGCGGCCGACAGGCGCCAGCCGACCGGGTTGCCCGTGCCGAACGCGGCGAGGCCCATGGCGATCAGCCACTTGCCGAGCGGGGGGTGGGCGACGAACGCGCCCTCCACGGCCGGGCGGGTGAGCTCGCCCGACTCGAAGCGCGGGTTCGGGTCGTCGGGCCAGCGACCCTCGTAACCGTACGCGAGCAGTGATGCGGCGTCTTTCACGTAGTACGTCTCGTCGAAGACGAGGGTCTCGGGGGTGTCGAGTCCGATGAGCCGAGCGGCGGCTGCCACGCCGAGGATCGCGGCGGGGACGCCGATGCGCACGGCCCGCGGCAGTGTCGTCGCCGCCCGTGGGCCTGAAGCGGTCGGCGTCTGCACGGTCACGCGCTCATGCTAGCCGCGGGTTTCGCGCTCCCCGCCGCACCCGGCAGCAGCCTCGCGTGCCAGAGTGGAGCCGTGATCGTGCTCGCCGCCACCCCCATCGGCAATCTCGGCGACGCCAGCCGCCGCCTCATCGAGGTGCTCGAGGCGGCACCGGTCGTCGCGGCCGAAGACACGCGCACTGCAGCGCACCTGCTGCGCGCACTCGGGGTCGAAAACCGCCCGAAGCTCGTCGCGCTGCACGAGCACAACGAGCGCGCGGCATCCGCCGAACTCGTCGAGGCGGCGCGTGACGCCGACCTCGTGGTGCTGACCGACGCCGGGATGCCCGGCATCAGCGATCCCGGATACGTTCTCGTCGAGGCGGCCATCGCCGGGGGTGTCGACGTGACCGCGATCCCCGGACCGAGCGCCGTGCTCACCGCCCTCGTGCTGAGCGGGCTGCCCACCGACCGCTTCGCCTTCGACGGCTTCGTTCCCCGCAAGGGCCGGGTCGCGTGGGCGCGAGGACTGGCGGGCGAGCAGCGCACCATCGTGGTGTTCGAGGCGCCGCACCGCATCGGCGCCTCGCTCGCCGACCTCGCGGTGGGTTTCGGGTCGGAGCGCCGTGCCGCCGTCTGCCGCGAGTTGACGAAGAAGTTCGAGGAGGTGGCGCGCGGCACCCTCGGCGAGTTGGCCGAGCGTTTCGCCGACGGAGCCCGGGGCGAGCTCGTCGTCGTCATCGAGGGAGCGCCCGCGCTCGCCGCCGACCTACCGAGCGCGGTCGCCGAGGTGCTGGCCCGAGCCTCGGCGGGGGAGCGCCTCAAGGACGCGGCGGCCGATGTCGGAGCCGCGACGGGCCTCGGCACGCGCGAGCTCTACGAAGCGGCGCTCGCCGCCCGGCGGGGGTAGCGCGCCGCGCTACTCGCAGCTGTCGGTGAGGCGCAGACGCACCGGCGCGCTCAGCACCTGTGTGTCGGTCGTGATGTCGACCACCTCGAGCAGGGCATCACCCCGGCCATCGCGCCGCACCGCGAGGGCGATGTAGCCGGCGTCGCCCGGCTCGAGCACCGTGCCGCCGAGGTCGGAAACAGTCGCGCCCTCAGCCGCGCGGTCGGCGCGGCTGCCACCGAAGATGACCGGTTCGGGGTCGCCCTCGCCGTCGAACGGCTCAAACCAGCTGTCGACGACGGTGCCGCCCGAAAGTTCCTGGGCCGTCATCGACTCGATGACGACCGGGTCGTTGCTGTTGTTGACCAGCCCGAACGACGCGCTACCGACCTGGCCCTGGGTGACGGCACGGCACCCTTCGAGCCCGTCGGCGAGTACCGAGCCGGGGGCGCAGCTCGCGACGAGCGCGACGCTGGCGACGATCGAGAGGAGGGCGCGCATCCGCATGGTTCGAACCTACCGAACGGGGCTGCGCGCTCCGCTACACGCCCCAGCCGAGCCCGCGCAGCCAGGCCGCGCACTCGGCCGTCCAGCGCTCGGCGTCGCCCGAGCCGGATGCGAGCCCCAGGCCGTGCACGCCCGAGGGGTAGACGTGCAGCGCGTGCGGCACCCTGTGCCGGGCGAGTGCCGCACCCAGAAGGTAAGCGTGCTCGACGGGCACGAGCGCATCGTCGGCGGTGTGCCACACGAACGTCGGTGGCATCGCGGGCGTGACGAGGTGCTCGATCGACGTCGCGCGGCGGGCACGCCGACTCGGCCGCGGCCCGAGCAGGTTCTCGCGCGACCCCGCGTGGGTCGGGGTAAGCATCGACACCACGGGATAGCAGAGCACCGCGAGCTCGGCGAGGCCCGTCGCGGCCGCGTGGCCTGCGAGGTGGCCGCCCGCGGAAAAGCCGAGCACGCCGACCCGCTGAGCCCCCGACGACCGCACCTGCGCGATGTGGGTGCGTACAGCATCCAGGGGGCCGGGGTGGCGGGTGGCGACCGGGTAGCGCAGCACGCTCGCGGCGACGCCGAGCGTGCGCAGCCAGTCGGCGACCGGCTCGGCCTCGTGGTCGGCGTGGCGGGCGTAGCCGCCGCCCGGCAGGACGACGATGTGGTCGCGGGCGCTCGTGTCGGTCACTCGGGCAGTATGCCGCGCGTGCGTGGCCCGCGCGCGCCGGGCGCGCAGCCGCCGCCCGCCTAGAATGGGGCAATCATGGCCACAGCCCCCACCTTCTCGGTCACCACCCCGATCTTCTACGTCAACGACGCGCCGCACATCGGCCATGCGTACACCGAGGTTGCGGCCGACGTGCTTGCCCGCTGGAACCGGCAGTGCGGCGTCGAGACCTGGTCGCTGACGGGCACGGACGAGCACGGCCAGAAGATCCTGCGCACGGCGGTCGCGAATGACGTCACCCCGAAGGAGTGGGCCGACAAGCTCGTCGCCGACGCGTGGATTCCGCTGCTGGAGACGATCGACATCGCCAACGATGACTTCATCCGCACAACGGAGGAGCGGCACGAGAGCGTCGTGCAGGCGTTCCTGCAGAAGCTGTACGACGACGACTTCATCTACTTCGGCGAGTACGAGGGGTACTACTGCGTCGGCTGCGAAGAGTACAAGCAGCCCGACGACCTCGCGCAGGGCACGGGTGAGTTCGAGGGCCAGTACGTCTGCCCGATTCACGGCCGCCCCGTCGAGGTGCTGAAAGAGGCCAACTACTTCTTCCGCATGAGCGCGTTCGGCGACCGCCTGCTCGAGCTGTACGAGACGCAGCCCGACTTTATCCAGCCCGACAGCCTGCGCAACGAGATCGTCTCGTTCGTGCGCCGCGGCCTCGACGACCTGTCGATCTCGCGCCAGAGCTTCGACTGGGGCGTGCGCGTTCCGTGGGACGAGAAGCACGTCTTCTACGTCTGGTTCGACGCGCTCATCAACTACATCTCTGCCCTCGGCTGGCGCGCCGGTCAGCCGGGCGACCTGTTCCAGAAGTTTTGGCCCTCGAACCACATCGTCGGCAAAGACATCGCCCGCTTCCACGCCGTCATCTGGCCGGCCATGCTCATGGCCGCGGGCCTGCCGACCCCGCGCCGGGTGTTCGGGCACGGCTGGCTGCTCGTCGGCGGCGAGAAGATGTCGAAGTCGAAGCTCACCGGCATCGCTCCGGCGCAGATCACCGACGTATTCGGCTCCGACGCGTTCCGCTACTACTTCCTGCGCGCCATCTCGTTCGGCCAAGACGGCTCGTTTTCCTGGGAGGACCTCGCCGCCCGCTACCAGGCCGAACTCGCCAACGGCTTCGGCAACCTCGCCTCCCGCGTCATCGCGATGATCGGCCGCTACTGCGACGGGCGCGTGCCCGCCGCGGGCGACCTCGATGAGGCGGATGCGCGCATCCGTTCGGTCGTCGAGTCGGCCGTCGAGCGCGCGAGCGCCGCGATGGACCGCTTCGCGATCCACGAGGCGATCACCGCGATCTGGACGATCGTCGACGAGCTGAACGGCTACCTGACCGAGCAGGAGCCCTGGAAGGTCGCGAAGGACGAGTCGAAGGTCGAGCGCCTGCACACGATCCTCGCGACCGCGGCCGAGGGGCTGCGCGCGCTGAGCGTGCTGCTCGCCCCCGTCATGCCGAAGTCGACCGCCCAGCTGTGGACGGCACTCGGTGCCGAGGCCGCGATCGGCCCGCTCGCGGAGCAGCGTGTCGACGGTGTCGCCGCGTGGGGCCAGCTTCCTGCGGGCGCCGAAGTGTCGACGCTGCCGCCGCTGTTCCCGCGCATCGAGGCCGAGCAGCTCGGGTAGCTGTACTCCCGCATCCGTCACGCGCGTCGGCGGCGGGCGCGGCTCGGTCTGACGGTGCGGCGTGACGTTTCTCAGGAGTCCAGCGTCGTCCGGGCTGGAAACTGGCGGGGCCGATGAGTCGCGCCGGCCTGAACTCCTGAGAAACGTCACACCCGACCCCGCGAAGCGCAACCCCCAGCGACCCCCGCGTGCCGGTCAGTAGACTCGCCAGCACGGTCGGGATGCCCGGCCGGGGAGGCGAGTACTGCATGACCGAGGCGATCGACCCGCACATCCGCAAGCGAGCGGCCATGGAGGACACGACCCGCGACCTCGCGTATCCGCCCGCTCCGGAGGCGCTCGTTGTGCCCGTGTACGACAATCACACGCATCTCGAGATCGCCGACGGTGAGAACCCGCTGCACTATCGCGAGCACCTCGACCGGGCGAGTGCGGTCGGCGTGCGCGGGGTCGTGCAGGTCGGCACCGACGTGATCACAAGCCAGTGGTCGGCGGCGGTCGCCGAACGCGAGCCGCGCGTCTTGGCCGCGGTCGCGATTCACCCCAACGAGGCCCCGAAACTGGATGCTGAGGGCACCCTCGACGACGCGCTAGCCGTCATCGACGGCCTCGCCCAGCAGCCTCGTGTGGTCGCGATCGGCGAGACGGGGCTCGACTACTTCCGCACCGACGAGGGGGGACGTGAGGCGCAGTTGCGCGCGTTCGAGGCCCACATCGAGTTGGCGAAGCGGCACAACCTGGCCCTGCAGATTCACGATCGCGACGCGCACGACGACGTCGTGGCGACCCTGTTGCGGGTGGGCGCCCCCGACCGCGTGGTGTTCCACTGTTTCTCGGGCGACGTCGAGCTGGCGTCGATCTGCGCCGAGCGGGGCTGGTTCGCCTCCTTCGCTGGCACGGTGACGTTCAAGAACGCCCGCAATTTGCGCGACGCCCTCGAGGTGCTGCCGCGCGCCCTGCTGCTCGTCGAGTCGGACGCCCCGTTCCTCACCCCGCACCCGCACCGCGGGCGACCGAACGGGCCCTACCTGCTGCCGTGGACCGTGCGCGCCATGGCCGACGCCATCGGCACGGATGTGTCGATGCTGGCGGCACAGCTGAGCTCGAACACCGAGAACGTCTACGGGCACTGGGACGACAGTCCCGTCGTGGCCCCGGGTGACCCGTGGGCCGACCGACCCGCCGATGATGCGGCGGACGCCACTCAGCACGACATTCCGGGCGACCCGCACGATTTCACCCCGTCGGCCCCGCATCCGGGCGACGCCGCGGACGACGACTGACGTGGGAGCACTGCTCGGCCCGGCCGAGGTGCGCGACCTCGCCGAACTGCTGGGTGTCGCGCCGACGAAGAAGCTGGGCCAGAACTTCGTACACGACGGCAACACGGTGCGCCGCATCGTGCAGGCCGCGAAACTCACGCCGGGTGAGACGGTGCTCGAGGTTGGCCCGGGCCTTGGATCGCTGACCCTCGGCCTCCTCGACGCGGGCCACCCGGTCGTCGCGGTCGAGATCGACTCGCGCCTTGCCGCCCAGTTGCCGACCACGGTGGCCGAGCTGCAGCCGGCCGCTGAGCTCACGGTCGTGACTGCCGACGCGATGACGGTCGACGCGGCCGCGCTGTCCGCGCCCGACGGTGCCCCGATCATCCCGACCGCGCTGGTCGCGAACCTGCCGTACAACGTGAGCGTTCCGGTGCTGCTGCACCTGCTCGCCGCCCTGCCGTCGCTCGAGCGCGTGCTGGTCATGGTGCAGGCCGAGGTCGGGCACCGCATCGCCGCCGCGCCCGGGTCGAAGATCTACGGCAGCCCCAGCGTGAAGGCCGCCTGGTACGGCGACTGGCGCGTCGCGGGCACGATCAGCCGGCAGGTGTTTTGGCCGGTTCCGAACGTCGACAGCGTCATCGTCGGGATGCACGGACGTCACGTCCCCGGCGACGACCTCCTCCGCCAGCGCACCTTCCAGCTGGTCGATGCCGCGTTCGGACAGCGGCGCAAGATGCTCAGGCAGGCGCTCGCCGAGGTGTTCGGGTCGTCCGCAGCGGCGACCGCGGCGCTCGACGCCGCCGGGGTGGACCCGACGGTGCGCGGCGAGCAGCTCGACCTCGAGGCGTTTCTCTCCCTCGCGCGGGTCGAGTCGGTGTGAGCGCGCTCGCGCCGCAGGGCCCGGGTTCCGGGCGGTCTAGCGGCGCGCCCGGCAGCGGGCCGGGCGGCGGTGTGGGCGCGCCCGCGCGAGGCGCGCTTGGGTGGCTGGAGGCGCATCCCGCACCCCCGATCGTTGCGGCGATCGCTGCGGGCTTCGCGGTCGGTGCACTCGCGCCCGAGGTCGGCGCCGCCCCGGACGCGCTGCCGTTCGGGCTGATCGCGCTGGCGATCACGGTCACGCTCGCCGGGGTGCCGCTCGCGGCGGTCGGCCGCACCGTGCTCGACACGCGCTTTTTGTCGGCGCTCCTGCTGCTCTCGATTGTCGTCGGCCCGCTGCTCACTCTCGTGCTGAGCCGCATCGTGTTCCGCGACCCCGACCTGCAGCTCGGCTTGCTGCTCCTGCTGCTCGCGCCCGGGGTCGGCCTCATCGTCGGCGTCGTGCGTCGGGCGGGCGGCGACGCCGAGGCGCTGTTCGCCGCCGCCCCCATCATGCTCCTGGTGCAGGCCGTGACGGTGCCCGGCCTGCTGATTCTGTTCACCCTGTCTGACGGGTTTCTCGCCCTCGACGTGTCGGGGCTGCCTCCGGTGATCCTTGCGACGATCATCGGCCCCGCTTTCGCGGTCACCGCCCTGCAACTCGTGGGCGAGCGCGCCACACCCGTGCAGACGGCGCTGCGCGCCGTCAACCGCTGGACGGTGCCCGCAACGGCCGTCGCCGCCGGCACCGTCGCGGCCGTGTTCACGCCGCGCGCGGTCGAGCGCATCGACCTGCTCGTCGCCGTCGCGCCGCTCTTCGGGGTCTACCTGATCGTGATGACGCCGCTCGGCATTCTGATCGGCACGGCCTTCAGCCTGTCGATCGGCGGGGTGCGCTCGGTCACGTTCGCGGGCGCGGCCCGCAACGGCCTGCTCGTGCTACCGATCGCGGCCGCCTTCGAGGAGGGCTTCGAGCTCGTACCGCTCGTCGTGGTGCTCGGTATGGCGATCGAAGTCATCGGGCTCGGCATCTACCGACTGCTCGTGCCGAGCCTCACCTCGCAGAGTCGGGGCGCGTACTCGCGCGACTGAGGCGCACCGTAGTCAGCGACACCGGCGGCGCAGCAGCGTCAGCCTCTGACCCGGCGCAGCAGCGTCAGCACCTCAACGTGCGTCGTCTGCGGAAACATGTCGACGACCCGCGCCCGCTCGACCCGGTAGCCGGGCATCGCGGCGAGGTCGCGGGCGAGCGTGTCGGGGTTGCAGCTCGAATACACGATGGTGTCGGGCCCGCGGTTGGCGAGCAGCGTCGCCAGCGGCTCGCCGAGCCCGCGCCGCGGTGGGTTGACGACGACCAGCTCGGGCAGCTCCTCCTGCCGGCGCGCCCACTCGAGCGCGTCATCGGCCACGAATCGGATGCGCGCCCGGTCGTCGTCGCGCCCGTACCGCGCGTCGCGCGCGAGCTCCGCACTCGCCACGGCGTCGCGCGACACCTCGACCCCCACGACCTCCCGCGCAGCGCCCGGAGCCCCCGCGGCGTGCAGCGCGAACCCGCCCACCCCGCAGTACAGGTCGGCGACGCTCGCGGGCGCGACCTCGTCAACCCATTCCGCGGCCTGTCGGTACAGCGCGCCAGCGACGGCCGTGTTGGTCTGCACGAACGACTGCGGCAGCGCCCGCAGTTCGACGTCGCCCACGAGCAGCGGCAGCGCCCGCGTCTCGGTGAGCACGTTCTCCTCGTCGCCCTCGAGCACGGCCTTGTGCTCGGGTAGCAGGTTCACGGTGATGACCTGGGCGGCGGGCACAGCGGCCATCAGCTCGGGCAGGTGGCGGCGGACCCGGGCGAGGCCCTCGGCGGTGCGCGTGACGAACCGCAGCATGAGCGAATCCCCGGCGCCGAGGGTGATGATCACGTTCTTCAGCTCGCCGCGGCGGGCCGGCACGTCGTACGGGGTGAGCTGCGCGGTCGTGATGAAGCGGGCGATGGCGGGCAGTGCATCCAGAATCGGGTCGGCGATCACGCCGCAGCGACGCAGGTCGACGCCCTGGCGGCGGTCGTCGAGGATTCCGAGCGTGGGGGAGTCGACCGTGCCGCCGACCACCATCTTCGCCTTCGCGCGAAACCCGCTCTCGACGCTCGCGACCGGCGCGCCCCACACCGACGCCGCGGGCCCCGCCAGGTGCGCGGCGAGCAGAGTCTCGACCCTGACCTGCTTCTCGGCAACTTGCGCGTCGTACGGCACACCCATGAGCGTGCACGAGCGACAGACCCCCGCGTCGAAGTAGTCGCACTGCACGGCCTCGAGGCTACCGGCGTGGGGCTGACTGTGTTTCGATGCTCCTATGGGCGATGAGGCACCGGTGAGGGCCGCCGTGGGTGGGGCCAGCGACAACAAGACACTCGAGGCGACCGGGCGACGGTCCGCAGACTGGTACGGGATGCTCGATGCGGCCGGCGCGCGCGACTGGCCCCACAAACAGATCGCCGAGCACCTCGTCGCCGCCCACGGCGTCGACGGCTGGTGGGCGCAGTCGATCACGGTCGGGTACGAGCAGGCGACGGGGCGGCGGCGTCCCGGCCAGCAGCAGGACGGGACGTTCACGGTGTCGGTGAGCCGGCGCATCCCGGGTGACGGGCCGAGCGTGTACGCGCGTGTCGTCCCGCACCTGCGCGAGGCGCTCGGCGAGCCGATGAGCGCGCGCCCGGAGGCGGCGAATCCGGGCGCGACGTGGGCGCCCGAGCCGGCCGCCGGGGGTGCGCGCGAGCGGCTGCTGCTCAGCGTGCGGCCCACCGCCGGCAAGCCCGCGACCGTCAGCCTCACCTGGTCGGGAATGGCCGACGACCACGCCCTGTCTACCGTCAAGGGACGGCTCACAAAGTTGCTCGACACCCTGCCCTAGGGTGGAGGCATGAGCGTTGCCGCAGGCCCCCGCGTCGTGCACGCGAAGGCGCCCGGCAAGATCAACGTCTTCATGCGCGTGGGTGCTCTGCAAGACGACGGCTACCACGATGTGGCCACCGCGTACCAGGCCGTGTCGCTCTACGAAGAGGTGTGGGCGACCGAGGCTGACGACTTCTCGGTGCGCTTCACCGGCCCCATCGACACGAGCGCCCTGCCGACCGATGGATCGAACCTCGCCATTCGCGCCGCGCGGTTGCTGGCCCGCACCACCGACTACCGCGGGGGAGCGCACCTTGAGATCGCGAAGCACGTGCCGATCGCCGGCGGCATGGGCGGCGGCTCGGCCGACGCGGCCGCCACGCTCGTCGCCTGCGACCACCTCTGGGGTACGGGGCTCGGCCGCGATGAGCTCGGAGAGTTGGCCGCCGAGCTGGGCGCCGACGTGCCCTTCGCCCTGATGGGCGGCACTGCGGTGGGCACGGGCCGCGGCGACCGACTGTCGCCCGCGCTCGCGCAGGGCACGTTCCACTGGGTGCTCGTGCTCGCCGACGGCGGGCTGTCGACTCCCGAGGTGTACGCCGAGCTCGACCGGCACCGCGAACGGCACGTCACCGACATCGCTCCCGCGCCCGAGCAGCCGACCGTCGACATCGAGGTGCTGCAGGCGTTACGGGCAGGCGACGCGCACCAGCTGGCCGAGTATCTCTACAACGACCTGCAGGCTCCCGCGCTGCACCTGCAGCCCGAACTCGCGGCGACGCTCGAGGCGGGCGAGGTCGAGGGGGCGCTCGCCGCCCTCGTGTCGGGCTCAGGCCCGACGGTGGCGTTTCTTGTCGCCGACGCCGATGCGGCCCTTGAACTGCAGGTGAGCCTCAGCGCTGGGGGTCACCGGGTGCTGCGGGCGACGGGTCCGGTGCACGGCGCTCGGGTCGTCGCGGGCTGACGCCCATCAGGCTGAGCAGGATCATTCCGCCGGCGCCCACGACGAGCGCGATGTCGGCAATGTTGCCCACGAAATAGCCGAAGTAGTCGATGAAGTCGACGATCTCGCCACGGGCGAAGCCCGGCTCGCGGAAGAGGCGGTCGGCGAGGTGGCTGATCGCCCCGCCGAACATGGCGCCGACGGCAATTGCCCAGCGTGCGCTCGAAATGCGGGCGACGAACACCGCGAGGCCGATGACGGCGAGGGCGGCGACGATGGTGAGAATCCACGTGTACTCGCGGCCGATGCCGAACGCGGCGCCCGGGTTGTAGACGAGGCGCCACTGGATCCACTCGCCGATGACCGGAACCCCCTCGCGCAGCGTGAGGGTCGTCTCGGCCCAGAACTTCGTCGCCTGGTCGAGCAGGATGATGCCCGCCGCCCACACGAGAGTCCACGGCAGCACCCGGCGAATGCGCGCCGTCTCGTGCGGCTGCAGCGGGCCAGTCGGCTCGGCGGGCGGCTCGGGCGTCGCCTCCGGCGCGGGATTCTCGGTGGCGTCGGGCGCTGCGCCCTCGTGGGCGGCGGGCGCGTGCTCGGCGTCAGACATGCCTCCCATTCTGCCGCGTCTAGGCTCGACGTAATGGCCCACCTCCTGGGAGCCGAGCAGCTCCGCGTCGAATACCCCACCCGCGTCGTCCTCGACGGCGTCACCGTCGGCATCGGCGACGGCGACCGCATCGGCGTCGTCGGCCGCAACGGCGACGGCAAGTCGACCCTGCTGCGCATCCTCGCCGGCAAGCAGGAGCCCGACGCCGGCCGCGTCACCCGCCGCCGCGGCGTGACCCTCGGCATGCTCGATCAGGCCGACGCGCTCGCCACCGGCCAGACGGTGCTCACCACGATCGTCGGCGACCGCGCCGAACACGAATGGGCGGGGGATGCTCGGGTGCGCGACGTTCTCGCCGGTCTCGTCCCCGACATCCCCGGCGACACGCTCGTCGACGACCTGTCGGGCGGCCAGCGCCGACGGGTGGCGCTCGCCGCGCTGCTGAGTCGCGACTGGGACATCGTCATCCTCGACGAGCCCACCAACCACCTCGACATCGGCGGAGTCGCCTGGCTCGCCGAGCACCTGAAGCGTCGCTGGCCGCGCGGCCAGGGAGCCCTCGTGGTCGTCACCCACGACCGGTGGTTCCTCGACGAGGTGAGCGAGAACACGTGGGAGGTGCACGACCGCATCGTCGAACCCTTCGAGGGTGGCTACGCCGCCTACGTGCTGCAGCGCATGGAGCGCGACCGGCAGGCCGCGACCATCGAGGCGAAGCGCCAGAACCTGATGAAGAAGGAGCTCGCGTGGCTGCGCCGCGGAGCTCCCGCCCGCACGGCGAAGCCCAAGTTCCGCATCGAGGCGGCCAACGCGCTCATCGCGGACGTGCCCGAACTGCGCAACCCGGTCGAGTTGACGCAGCTCGCGACGACGCGACTCGGCAAAGACGTGATCGACCTCCTCGACGTGTCGGTCGCGTACGGCGATGCCACGATCATCCGGGATGTGGAGTGGCGCATCGCGCCTGGCGAGCGCACCGGCATCCTCGGCGTTAACGGGGCCGGCAAGTCGACGCTGCTGAAGCTCATCGACGGTTCACTCGCGCCGACCACCGGGCGCGTCAAGCGCGGCAAGACCGTGGTCGTGGCGACGCTTGACCAGCAACTCGCCGACCTGAGTGCGGTGGCCGACGAGCGGGTGTCGGCCGTCATCGCGTCGAAGCGCACGACCTACGTCGCCGGCGGCAAAGAGCTCACGCCCGGCCAGCTGCTCGAGCGGCTCGGCTTCACCTCGGCGCAGCTGTCGACGCCCGTGCGCGACCTGTCTGGAGGGCAGAAGCGGCGCCTGCAGTTGCTCATGATCCTGCTCGACGAGCCGAACGTGCTCATCATGGACGAGCCCACGAACGACCTCGACACCGACATGCTCGCCGCGATCGAAGACCTGCTCGACACGTGGCCCGGAACTCTCATCGTGGTGTCGCACGACCGCTACCTGCTCGAGCGGGTCACCGACCAGCAGTACGCGATCCTGCCCGGGCCCGATGGCGCGGGGCGTCTGCGACACCTGCCCGGGGGAGTCGACGAGTACCTGCGGTTGGCCGCGCGACTCGCGGCGCCGTCGGGTGGGCAGGATGCGGGGCGCGCGACCGTCGCGTCGGTGTCGGGGGCTTCCGGTGGCGGTAGTGGCGCCGGCGGCGCCGGCGTAGGTGTCGGTCCCGGCGCGGGTGCGGGGTCCGCGTCTGCGGGGGAGAGCGCCTCTGAGGCCGGAGCATCCTCGGGCGAGGCGAGCGCAGCATCCACGCCGGCGCTGAGCGGGGCCGAGCGCCGCGCCGCCGAGAAGGAGCTCGCGGCGATCGACCGCAAGCTCGCCAAACTGCAGGGCCGCATCGACGACCTGCATGTCGAACTGGCCGAGCACGACGTCGCCGACTACGAGGGTCTCGGCAGGCTGCACGACGCGCTGCGCGTGGTCGAGGCCGAGCGCGACGAGCTCGAGACGCGCTGGCTCGAGTTGGGCGAGCTGCTCGCCTGAGCGGCACGCCGACCCGCCCGCCCCGCTCCGGGGCTGAACTCGTGCGGGTTTGCGCAACACGTGCCGTCGCCAACCTGCACGGGTTGCGCAAACCCACACGCGTTCACGAACCCCGCGCCGAGACAAGGGTTGTCGTCGAAACAAGACTCGGCCAATCCTTGTTTCACCGAGAATCCGTGTTTCGGCGGTGCGCTCCCGCTGGGCGCGGCAGCGTGGTGGTGCGACGGCGCGACTTCGCGGCTGCGCGACTTCGCGACTGCGCGGCCGCCCGTCAGAGCGCGCGGCGGCCGCCCCAGGGTCCGCCGCGACCGCGTCAGCGCCCGAGCCCTACCGCGTCATCCCGATAAGCAGGTTCACGCGGAACCCCGCCTTGGTGCGCACAAGACCTGCGGGGATGCGCGGTTTGTCACCGCGACCATCCAATCGGCGCACGGCCTCGTCGTAGACGCCTTCGAAGCCGCGCGGCACGCGCCCGACGACGCCGGTCACGCTGCGGCCCGAGAACAGTCGCACCTCGATCGGCGAGTCGACGCGCTCTAGGTCGAGGGTGCGCGCGGGCGTCGCGGTGACGAGCGAGTCGAGGTCGTCGCCGACCTCCGACCAGAGCGTCGAGAGCAGTTCCTGGTGCGGGTCGCTCTCGCTGCCAGCCGCATCGTCACATCACGCTTGCGCGGGACCAGGTCGTAGTCATAGTCATCGAACTTCGCGGCGCCGCGATCTTTCTTCGGCAGCTCGCCGTCAGGGTGGGATGCTCGCCGCCAGAACGCCATCCCCTGATGCTATCGAGGCGGTGCCGCCCGCACGCCGGGCTCGACTGCCGCCGGGGTGCTGGCCGACCCCGTGTCGCTTCCGGCCCCAGCTTCCGAGCGCGGCTCTTCGATGACGTCGACCCGCCGGGGATACAGCAGCACGGCCAAGGTAAGCCCCAACGCTGCCCCCACGAGCTGCGCGGCGATGAAGCCCGGGGCGCTGGTGGGGGCGATTCCTGCGAAGGTGTCTGACAGCATCCGGCCGATCGTGATGGCGGGGTTCGCGAAGCTGGTGGATGCGGTGAAGAAGTAGGCCGAGCCGATGTAGGCGCCGACGGCGGGGGCGACGAGCGCGAGGCGCTGCGAGCGCACGAGGGCGAGGATGACGAGCACGAGGCCCGCGGCAGCGACGACTTCGGCGACGAGGGTGTTGGAGGCGACCCGGTCGGTGGTGCTGACGCTGATCGCGGGCTCGGCGAACATGAGGTTGGCGAGGACGGCGCCGGTTGCGCATCCCGCGATCTGGGCGGTGATGTACGCGGGGGCGTCGCGCCAGTCGAGGCCGCGGGTCGCCGCGATGGCGAGGGTCACGGCGGGGTTGAAGTGGGCGCCGCCGACAGGGCCGAAGACGAGGATCAGCACGGTGAGCCCGAATGCCGTGGCGACGGCGTTGATCAGCAGCTGAACGCCGACGTCGGTCGTGAGGGAGGTCGCCATGATGCCCGAGCCGATGACGACTGCCGCGAGCAGGGCGCTACCGGTGAGCTCGGCGACGAGGCGGCGGGGCAGGGGAGGAGTGGTGGGCGCGGCGGTCATGTCGAAATCTCCAGGCGGCGGCGCGCGAGCGGCTCAGACGGTCGCAAGCAGCGACGACACGGCGTCGAGCGCGCCGGGGCTGAGGCGGTAGTACGCCCAGGTGCCGCGCTTTTCGCGCTCGAGGTAGCCGGCCTCGACGAGCACCTTCAGGTGGTGCGAGACCGTCGGCTGCGACAACCCGAGCGGCTCGGTGAGGTCGCACACGCACGCCTCGTCCCCCTCGCTCGCGGCAACGATCGAGATGAGGCGCAGGCGCGCCGGGTCGGCGAGCGCCTTCAGGGAGCGCGCGAGCAGTTCGGCGTTCTCGGCGCTGATGGTTTCGCGGGTGACGTTCGTGCAGCATGCCGAGACGTCGGTGATGGGAAGCATCGTGGCACTCGGCATGACGGGTCTCCTCTGGCGGCGGTCGTGATGTGGTGCGGCGCTGTTCACTCGGCGTTCACCCTGACCGGCTGAGATTGACAGCGGTCGATGTTTCGACTGTACTCGACGTATCGATCCGCGTCGATGTTAACCCGGCAACGAGCATCCAGGAGCCACCCCATGACCGAGACCGCCGCCCCCGACAAGCCCACCGTCCTGTTCGTGTGCGTGCACAATGCGGGCCGCTCGCAGATGGCCGCCGGCTACCTGAAGCACCTGGCGGGCGACCGCGTCGAGGTGCTGTCGGCCGGCTCCGAGCCGAAAGACCAGATCAACCCGGTCGCCGTCGAGGCTATGGCCGAAGAAGGAATCGACATCGCCAACAACACCCCGAAGGTGCTGACGACCGAGGCGGTCAAGGCCTCCGACGTCGTCATCACGATGGGCTGCGGCGACACCTGCCCGATCTTCCCGGGCAAGCGCTACGAAGACTGGGAGCTCGACGACCCGGCCGGCCAGGGCATCGACGCGGTGCGCCCGATCCGCGACGACATCAAGCGTCGCATCCAGACGCTCGTCGGCGAGCTGCTGCCGACGGCGTAACGCGCCCCGCGCATCCCGGCCGCCCCCTATCCTGAAGGCGTGACCGACCCGCTCGACGCCGCCAGCCTCATCGCTGAGGTCTTCGCGTGGGTGGCGCTGCCGACGGGCGTGCTCTTCCTCGCGATCGGCGTTGCCCGCCGCGTGTGGGCGTCGCGCTACGAGCAGCAGAAGGCCGTCGTCACGACCGTGCACGAGAGCGACGCCCGGCTGCGCTGGTTTGGGGAGGGGCGCGAGGTCATCGAGGCGATCGCGCCGCTCACGGGCTCGATCCCCGCCGTCGGGGATGCCCGCACCGTCTGGGTGCATCCTCTGAAACCCGATTCGCCCCGCCTCGACGACCCGGCGACCGACGGGCGCGCGATGCTCATCGTCGGCGGCATCGCTTTCGCGGTCGGGATGCTCGGCCTCGTCGCCGGCATCGTCATCCCGTTCATCCAGGGCTGAGTGTTCGGTCGCGGCCGTTCGCGCCTGTGCCGGCCCCGTGCATCCGCTTCGGGTCTACGCTCCGCCCTGCATGCCGACGCCGAGGCGGCGCAGCAGCTCGGCGAGCCGCTCCTGGTCGGCCGGACTGAGCCCCGTGAGCAGTGCGCGCTCACGTTCAACGAGTTCGCCGATGGCGCGGTCGACGCGTGCCTGCCCGAGGCGGGTCATGCGCACGATGATGCCGCGCCCGTCATTCGGGTCGGTGCGCCGTTCGACGAGCCCGCGCGTGGCGAGCCGGTCGATGCGGTTCGTCATCGTGCCGGACGACACCATGGTCTGCTGCAACAGCTGTTTGGGGCTCTGCTCGTAGGGGGCGCCGCTGCGGCGCAGCGCGGCGAGTACGTCGAACTCCCACGGTTCGAGGTCGGACGCCGCAAACGCGTCTTTGCGCGCGCGGTCGAGTTGCCGGCCGATGCGGGTCAGCCGCGACAGAACGTGCAGGGGGGTGAAGTCGAGGTCGGGCCGCTCGCGGCTCCACGCGTCGACGATGCGGTCGACGTCATCCGGGGCGGTCATGCGTTCATTATCGCGGGCGGGCGATGGGCGGATGCTCGCGCGCGCGTCCGGCGCGCAGGTCACGCGGGCGCGCACGCGCTGCACCGGATGCTCGCCCCGCCTCTGGCAGACTGGTCACCGCGCGTTTCCGGCGCGCGGTCCGCCTTGGTGTAACGGCAGCACGACAGCCTTTGGAGCTGTTAGGTCCAGGTTCGAATCCTGGGGGCGGAGCTTCTCGGTGCCGGCCTCCCGTTGGGGGTGATGCGATCCCGGCTTTGCTCATGGCGCACGCGCTGCGCGCATCGCCGGCCTACGCTGCCCCGACACACGCCGAACGTTGCGGTACACCTGCAACGTTGCACGTGTGCTGCACCCTTTGGCGTGTGGTGCGCACACGACGCTGATGCTGCGGCCCTGTGTGGGTGGCGCGCCCGTACGCTGCGACCAGGCAACGGACGCTGAACTCACCCGTTCGCCAGTCGGCCGGAGTTGCTAGCATTGCTAGCAGGAGGTGTCATGGCCACTCTCACCATTCGTAACCTTCCCGAGCCGGTTCGCCGAGGCCTCAAGCAGCGTGCTGCCGCGCACAATCGATCGATGGAGGCCGAGGTGCGCGCGATCCTCGAGGAGGCAACCGTGCAGCGCCCCGATTTCGTCAACCAATGGGTCACCGCGACGGAGAGTCTGAGAGGCGAGTTCACTGTGCCCGAGCGCACTGCTCCACGGCCGGTTGAGTTGCCGTGATCGTTGTTGACACGAACGTTTTTTCTGAGACGCTGAAGTCGTCCCCCGACGAGGGAGTGATGCGCTGGTTGGCGAGTCACGCCGATGAGGTTGCCACCACAGCAATCACGGTGGCCGAGCTCAGGTTTGGCGCTTTTCGTCTGCCAGAGGGTCAACGCAGGTCGGCGATTCTCGCTGCCGTTGACGCATTGATTGACGCAGCTGGCGAGCGGGTTCTGGCATTCGACGTCACGGCGGCACACCACTTCGCGGTGCTCCGAGCACAGCGAGAGGCTGCCGGTCGGGTCGTCAGTGTCGAGGACACGATGATCGCCGCGATCTGCCGGGCAGGTTCTCACCGCCTAGCGACCCGGAACGTGAGGGACTTCGACGATGCGGGGGTCGATTTCGTCAATCCGTGGGAGGCATCCACCCCGTGATTCTCCGCTCGCTTACGACGGACGACACGTCGCTCGCGCCGGACTGGCTGCGTGGGCGCCGCATGCTGCCCGACCGCTGGCGTGATGAGCACACCCGAACTCTCATCGCAGAAGACGGGGCGGGGGAGCCGATGGGTGCGGCGACAATGTGGACGTCTCCGGTGCATCCCGATCGATACAGCGTCGACCTCGTTGTCGCGCCCGACCATCGGCGTGCAGGCATCGCAACCGCGCTACTCGAGGCGCTCGCCGAGCTCCAGCCCGAGCCCAAGCGCTTCATCTGGGGGGCCGCCGAGACTGATCCCGCGCACGGCTTCGCCGCGACCTTCGGCGCACGCACGATCCAGCGCGCCCCGCTCGACACGTTTCAGACTTCGCGCGCTGGGCGTCTGCGGCCGCGCGACGACATTGCATCGGCGGCCGCAGTATCGCGAGTCGCTCTCGAGCAGGCGTGGGTCGACATGTACGAGTGGACCCACGCTGACTGGCACCCGGTGGGACCGGATACGCGGGCTGCGTTGGTGGAGGATCTGTGGGACGAGATCGACCCCCACCTCTCGTCGATCGCTGTGTCGGCAACCGGCGCAATCGACGCCGTGCTGCTCGTCTTCATCGATGGCGGTCAGCCGGTCGTCGCGGGCGAGACGGTCTCGCGTGACACCCCGGCCGGCACGCGACTGCTCGAGGGTTGCGCGCGTCGAACGTTCAACCTGTTGGCCGGCGCGGGGTTCGCCGAAACCCTGCTCGACGCCCACGAGACCGATCCCCACTTTGCGCCACTGTTCGATGCTTTGGGGCCGGTCACGCGTTGGCACCGCATCGTCGAGTTCCGCCCCTGACGTCGCTCAGGCGGAAATCGTGCGCCCACGAACGACCTGCGGCAGAATGACTCCAGCGGTTCGACGGCGCCCGCACAACGGGGCCGCGCGCACCGCTGAGCCCGTCCGGGCCCTGCGCGCCCCACCCGTGGCGCCGCATCCCGGCTAGCCCCAGGAGCCGCCGTGAGCATCCCCGTCGCCCTCGCCACCCCCCTGGCTGAGCGCACCTACATCTCGGTCCTCGACCTGTTTCGGGTCGGCATCGGACCCTCCAGCTCGCACACGGTCGGCCCGCTGCGCGCCGCCCGCGCCTTCGTCGACGCGCTCGCCGCCGACAACCGACTCGACGCCGTCGCGCGCGTCGAGTGCGTGCTGTTCGGCTCGCTCGGCTCGACGGGCGTAGGCCACGGAACCCCCGGAGCCGTGCTCGCCGGCCTCGCCGGTTGCGACGTCGAGACGGTCACCCGCGACGACGTCGCGCGCGTGACCGCTGACGCCGACCACGGGATGCTCGCCCTGCGCACCACCCACCCCGTCACTTTCGCAGACGGCTGGCTCCGCTTCGCGCCGCGCGAGCTGAAGCCGCGCCACCCCAACGCTTTGACCCTCACCGCGTTCGATGCGGATGGCGTTCCCATCCGCATCGACACCTATTACTCGGTGGGCGGCGGCTTCGTCGAGCACGACGGGGACGACCCGGCCGCGCTCGCCCGCGCCGCAAGCCCGCGCGTCCCTTACCCGTTCGCGACGATGGTCGAACTGCTCGCGCTTTGCCGCCAGCACGGGCTGAGCATTGCGGGGCTGGCGCGCGCGAACGAGGCGGCGATCCGTGGGGAGGCCGAGACGAGCATCCGGGTGGCGGCGATCGCGGAGGCGATGAACGCCTGCATTGACGCGGGCCTCACCGAGTCGGGCACGCTGCCCGGCAGCCTGCACGTGACGCGCCGAGCCGCCGCCATGGCGGCGCGACTGCGCGACCTCGATGCCGCGCCGACCCGCGACACGAGCCTCGAGTGGCTGCAGGCGTACGCGATCGCGGTTAACGAAGAGAACGCGGCGGGCGGGCGGGTCGTCACGGCGCCGACGAACGGGGCGGCGGGCATCATCCCGGCGGTGATGAGGCACGCGCTCGACGTGATCGACGCGGCCGCCGCCGACCCTGCGCGAGCCCAGGAGGAGTTCCTGCTCGTCGCCGGCGCGATCGGCGCCCTTATCAAGTCGAACGCCTCCATCTCGGGCGCCGAAGCGGGCTGCCAGGGGGAGGTCGGCTCGGCCGCGTCGATGGCGGCGGCCGGCTTCGCGCACCTGCTCGGCGGCAGTAACGAGCAGGTCGAGAACGCGGCCGAGATCGCGATGGAGCACTCGCTTGGCCTCACGTGCGACCCGGTCGCCGGCCTCGTGCAGCTGCCCTGCATCGAGCGCAACGCGATCGGCGCGGGCAAGGCTGTCGCCGCCGCGCGTCTCGCGATGAACGGCGACGGAACGCACCTGATCAGCTTCGACACGGTAGTCGAGACGATGCGGCAGACCGGCCTCGACATGTCGAGCAAATACAAGGAGACGTCCGAGGGCGGGCTCGCCGTCAACGTCGTCGAGTGCTGACACCGCGATCGCGACCCGCGGCGCTCACAGCGACCGAGAACTCACACTTCCGCCGGCGTCGGTCGCCGCGCGGCCGGCAGTGCTAATCGTGAGCGGGGCGGAGAATCAGTTCAGCGATCATCTGCCCGATCATCCGGCTGCCCTCCTCGTTGGGGTGGATGTGATCCGCCCACAATTCGGGTGTGTCCGGACCCGTAACGGAGCCAGCGTCGGCGAGCACGACGTTCGCTCGCTCAGCCGCGAAAGCCTCGTAGCGGTCCATGAGCGTCACGAGTTCGGAACACACGCGCGGATCATCCGCGTCAACCGCCGCGCTGTAGCGATACAGAAGCACGACGGCGTCAGACGGCATGCGATCGACCAACTCAACCATCGCGCCGGAGGAAAGATCGGCTGACATCAGCGGATCGGGGGAGGAGCAACCGCCGGTCGCATCGGGAAGATCGTTGCCGCCACCCGACACCAGGATGTGGGTCCAGTCGCCGTCGACGTACCGGGCGGGAATCTGATGTGTGGCAGGGTCTCCGCAGTTCACCAGGCAGCTACCGCCGATCGCGCGGTTCTCGACGGTGACGGGAACGCCCGCGGCGTCGATGACGGCGCCGACGACCTCGGGCGTTGACCGCTCGGCGTGGAAGTCGAGAACCGAGTCGCCGATGGCGAGCAGGCGCACCTCGTCGGGGGGTTCCGGGGGAGCCGTCGGTGCCGAATCGGTGGGTTCGGGCCCGGTCGTGCACCCCGCCGCGGCGAGAGCGAGCGCGCTGACCGCGACGAACCAGTAGCGGACGGCGGACGGGGCGCGGGTAGGCATCGTGGATGAACGCTTTCGGTAGACAGAAACGCCGACGTTAGCAACACGGTCCTGTGCGCGAGGTCGACGGGCGGACAGCGACCCGTCCGCCCGTCGACTGCTGCCTCTCGTCGGCAGTGATCACACGGTGCTGTACGCGACCGCCGTGAGCTGCTCCGACAGCTCCCACATGCGCCGCGCATCCTCGGCGCTCTCGAGTGGGGCGAACATCCGCTGGATCCCGGGGGCGCCGCCGACGCGCCCCGGACCCATCGGGCCGTACAGCGCCGCGCGCTGGGCATGCGGGTCGACCGCAGCCATGAGCGCGGGGGAGGCGGCACTCTCGGGCGTGCCGACCAGGATGCCCCTGGCCGACATCCAGCGGATCGCGCGGACGGCTGTCGTGTCGCTCGAGCGCCCGATCTCGGACCGTGCCGAGAGCAAGCTCGTCGGCGCGATGCCGGGGTGCGAGAGGTTGCTGCTGATGCCCCATCCCTCGGCCTCACTGCGGCGGTCGAGTTCAAGCCCGAACAGTCCGAACGCGATCTTCGACTGGCGGTAGGCGGCCATCCCGTCGTACGACTCACTCCAGTTGACGTCGTCCCAGTTGATGTGGCCCGAGCGCGCCGCGATGCTGACCTGTGAGGTGATGCGGGCCCGCCCCGCCCGCAGCAGGGGCATGAGTTCGGCGACGAGGGCGAAGTGGCCGAGGTGGTTCGTGCCGAACTGCAGCTCGAATCCGTCGACCGTGGTCTGGCGGTCGGGCGGGGTCATGACGCCGGCGTTGTTGATGAGGTAGTGGATCGGCTCGCCCTCCGAACGCAGGGCGCCGCCGAGCCGCGAAACGGACTCGAGCGACGCGAGGTCGAGGTCGTGGATCTCCAGGGAGGCGTCCGGCACGGCGTCGCGAATGCGGGATGCGGCGCTCTCCGCCTTCGACCGGTTGCGAGCCGGCATGACGACGTGCGCACCGGCAGCGGCCAGGCGCTGCGCGATGCGCAACCCCATGCCGTCGCTCGCACCGGTGACGAGGGCGCGGGTCTCGGTGAGGTTCGGGAGATCGGGGGTCAGGTTCCGTCGAGGCATGGTGGCACTCCTTCTCGTTGTTTCTCACGGTGTGTGATGAGGCAACACTCGCGGTGGCGCGTAACCGCATCCAGGGCGCCTCGAAGCAGGGATCGGCAGGTCCCCCCTCCGACCTCGCCTCGCTACGTCTCACCCGGTAGAACTGGAACACCGCCAACGAGCTGAGGAGCACACGTGATCGACCGACCGGGCCTGGCTGAATTCCTCCGCACGCGTCGCGAAGCCCTCCAGCCCGAAGACGTGGGGCTCGCCCGCGGGCCCCGCCGGCGCACGCAGGGTCTTCGCCGCGAAGAGGTCGCGATGCTCGCCCACATGTCGGCCGACTACTACTCGCGCCTTGAGCAGGAGCGCGGTCCGCAGCCCAGCGAGCAGATGCTCGCCTCCATCGCTCAGGGCTTGCACCTGTCGCTGCAGGAACGCGACCACCTCTTTCACCTGGCCGGGCACACCCCGCCGGCGAACGGAGCCGGCAGCGAACACATCAGCCCCGGCATGCTGCGCATCTTCGACCGCCTCACCGACACACCGGCCGAGATCGTCACCGAGCTCGGCGAGACGCTGCGGCAGACGCCGCTCAGCGTCGCCCTCGTCGGGGACACCGCCTCTCTGACCGGACCGGAGCGCAGCAACGGGTATCGCTGGTTCGCGACCCCGGAAGTGCGCGAGCGGTACGCGGCCGACGAACACGAGTTCATGAGCCGGCTGTACGCCTCGGGCCTGCGAGAAATCAGCGCTCGTCGTGGGCCGGGGTCTCGGGCCGCCCGTTTCGTCGACGAGCTGCTCGAGCGCAGCGTGGAATTCCGCCAGTTGTGGGCGAAACACGAGGTCGGGGTCCGCCCTCACGACGTCAAGACCTTCATGCACCCGGAGGTCGGCCCGATCTCGCTGCACTGCCAGCGACTCGTCGACCCGGGCCAATCGCACTCACTCCTCGTGTACACGGCTGTGCCGGGCAGCGAGAGTTACGACAAGCTGCAGCTGCTCTCGGTCATCGGCACACAGGCGCTCGCGTGACCGCCCCCGCTCTGCCGATCAGGCACCGGACACCCGGGATCGTCACCGTCGCGGCGGCCGCCGGGTACCTCGCCGCCGTGCTCTGGATCACGCTTGGGCCCGTGCCGTGGGCGCAGGAGTCGCTCGCCGAGAACCCGCTGGGCATCCTCAACCCCGAGGCGTGGACCGCGCGGTCAACGTGGCTCGGCGGCAGGCCGCTCGAGTTCCTCATGAACGTGGCCATGTTCGTCCCGCTCGGGGCTCTGGCCGCGGCGGTCGGTCGCTCGCGGGCGCTGCTCGCCGCGCCGTTCGCACTCACCGTCGGCATCGAGCTCGTCCAGATCGCCTTGCCCGACCGGGCCTCCGACCCGCGCGACCTTGTCGCCAACGCGCTCGGCGCCGTCATCGGCATCGTGATTGCTCGCGCTTGGCTCGCTCGCCGCGACGCCGATCGCCCCCGCTGACAGAATGGTCGGCATGACCGACCAGCACCTCGCCGTCATCGTGCTCGCCGCCGGAGCCGGGACCCGCATGAAGTCGCGCACCCCGAAAGTGCTGCACCGCATCGCCGGAACCCCGCTCATCGGCCACGTGCTCGCCACCGCCCAGGCGCTCGAGCCCGCGCACATCGTCGCCGTCGTGCGGCACGAGCGCCAGCAGGTGGCCGCCGCGATCACCGAGCTGGCACCCGAGGCGCACATCGTCGACCAGGACGACATTCCGGGCACGGGGCGCGCCGCCGAGGTCGCCCTCGACGCGCTTCCCGACGGATTCGACGGCGACGTGCTCATCGTCTCGGGCGACGTGCCTCTGCTCGACGCCGACACCCTGGCCGAACTGGTCGCCGCCCACCGCGCGGCCGACGCCGCCGCGACTGTGCTGAGCGCGCACCTCGACGACGCGACCGGGTACGGGCGCGTGATCCGTGCATCCGACGGGGCCCTCGACCGCATCGTCGAGCACAAAGACGCGACCGACGCAGAACGCGCCGTCACCGAAATCAACTCGGGCACGTACGTCGTGAACGCGGATGCTCTGCGCCGCTCGCTCGCGCGCGTCACCACCGACAACGCGCAGGCCGAGAAGTACCTCACCGACGTCATCGGCGTGCTGCGCGGCGAGGGCGCGACGGTCACGGCGATCCCGGTTGCCGAGGCGTGGCTCGTGGGTGGCGTCAACGACCGGGTGCAGCTCGCGGAGGCCGCGGCCCGCCTCAACGCGCTCATCGTGCGCGGCTGGCAGATGGCCGGCGTCACGATCCACGACCCCGCCACGACCTGGATCGAGCGCGGCGTCACGCTCGAGGCCGACAGCGAGGTGCTGCCGAACGTGCAGCTGCGCGGCGCGACCGTCGTGCGGGCAGGCAGCACGGTCGGGCCCGACTCGACCCTCACCGACGTCGAAGTCGGGGCGGATGCGAAGGTCGCGCGCACGGACGCGACCAGCGCGGTGATCGGCGCCCGCGCATCCGTCGGGCCGTTTTCGTATCTGCGACCGGGCACGGTCGTCGGCGAGGACGGCAAGATCGGCACCTTCGTCGAGACGAAGAACGCCGTCCTCGGCGCGGGCTCGAAAGTGCCGCACCTGTCGTACATCGGCGACACCACGGTCGGCGAGGGCTCGAACATCGGCGCCGGCACGATCACCGCCAACTACGACGGCGTCAACAAGCACAAAACGGTCGTCGGGTCACACGTTCGCACCGGGTCGCACAACGTGTTCGTGGCCCCCGTTAGGATTGGCGACGGAGCGTACACGGGCGCCGGAACGGTGGTTCGCAAAGACGTGCCGGCCGGGGCATTGGCCGTCACGGCAGCGGCACAGCGAACCGTTGAACGGTGGGTTGCGGCCAACCGACCCGGCACGGCGGCAGCCGACGCGGCGGCGGCCGCACACAAGCGCGACGAGACCGGCGAAAAGTAACAACGTCGCAGCGGCGGCAGAAGGCGAGCACGACGTGGCCAGCATCAAAATCACCGGTCAGAAGCGGCTTGTCCTCGTGACCGGTCGCGCGCATCCGCAGCTCGCGCACGACATCGCCGAGTACCTGCAGACCGACGTCGTTCCGACCGACGCGCGCACCTTCGCCAACGGCGAGATCTACGCCCGCTACGACGAGAGCGTGCGCGGCTGCGACGCCTTCGTCATCCAGTCTCACGCCAACCCCATCAACGAGGCGCTCATGGAGCAGCTCATCATGGTGGATGCGCTCAAGCGCGCGTCGGCGAAGCGCATCACCGTCGTTGCCCCCTTCTACCCGTACTCGCGGCAAGACAAGAAGGGCCGCGGTCGCGAGCCCATCTCGGCCCGCCTCGTCGCCGACCTGTTCAAGGCCGCCGGTGCCGACCGCATCATGAGCGTCGACCTGCACGCCGCCCAGATTCAGGGCTTCTTCGACGGGCCCGTCGACCACCTGTTCGCGATGCCCGTGCTCCTCGAGCACTTCCGCGAGCAGCTCGACGCGTCGACCCTCACCGTCGTGTCGCCCGACATGGGGCGCGTGCGCGTCGCCGACATCTGGAGCGACAAGCTCGGGGCACCACTGGCCATCATCCACAAGCGCCGCGACCCGCTCGTGCCGAACCAGGTCTCGGTGCACGAGATCGTCGGTGACGTCGAGGGGCGGGTCTGCCTGCTCGTCGACGACATGATCGACACGGGGCGCACCATCGTGAAAGCGGCCGAGGCTTTGAAGAAGAACGGCGCTATCGGCGTCGTCGTCGCCGCCACGCACGCGATCTTCTCGCCGCCCGCCTTCGACATCCTCCAGAGCGAGTTCATCGACAGCGTCGTCGTCACCGACACCTTGCCGGTGCCGGAAGACAAGCGCTGGGACCGCCTCACCGTGCTGCCGATCGCACCGCTCATCGCGCGGGCGATCCACGAGGTGTTCGACGATGGCTCGGTCACCTCGATGTTCGACGGCGCCGCGTAGCGGGTTATCTGCCCCTGAGTTCGTGCCGGTTTGCGCAGTTCGCGCTGCCGCAAACTCGCACGAAGTGCGCAAACCCGCTCGTATTCGGCGGCGCGAGGCGCGGCTACGTGCCGGTGCGGGGCTCGAGGCTCGGGCGGCCCGGGATCAGGCCGAGCACCGCGATGCGCACCTCGCCGGTGGGGGAGAGCGCGTAGCAGTTCCAGCCGAGCAGCCGCGGGTCGCTGAGCTCGAACGCGATGCGCGCGGGCACGCCGGGCGCCGCGTAGAAGTCGACGGCCATGCGGCACGCCTGCGCCGCCGTGTTGCGCGCCACCGACCAGGTTCCGAGCGCACCGGGAATCACGAGCGCCAGCATCGCGAGGATGCTCACCCATCGCAGGATGCGCCGACGCCGCTCCCAGGGCGACAGACCGCTGTCGGCGTCGCGGTCGGGGTCGTCGGGCCACTCGCGCAGCTCGATGGGGTCGTCATTCATTGCGCCCCAGTCTCGCACGGGCTCCCTGCCCGCCACCTCCGCCGGGTAGGGTTCAGCCCATGCCCGCGGAACCCGAAACCGCTCGCCTGGCACGGCGCATCCGCCTGCCCGGCGCGATCGGCATCGGCCTCGCCTCGATGATCGGCGCGGGCCTGTTCGCCGTCTGGGGTCCGGCGACCGACGCCGCTCGCAGCGGCTTGCTCGTCGCCCTGGTCGCGGCCGCCGTGATCGCGACGCTGAACGCCTTCAGTTCGGCGCAGCTCGCGATGGCGCACCCGGTGGCGGGCGGCGCCTACGCGTTCGGCCGCCGCTACGTCGGCCCGTGGACGGGCTTCACCGCCGGCTGGCTGTTTGTCACGGGCAAGACAGCGTCGGCCGCGGCCATTGCGTCGATCGCCGCCGCCTACCTGTACCCACCCGCGCCGGTCCCGGTGGCCGTCGGACTGATCGTCGTGTTCGCCGCCCTCAACATGTCGGGCGTGCGCACGACGGCCCGCGTGTCGATCGCGATCGTCGCGGTCGTGCTTGCGGGCCTTGCCGTCCTCCTCGTCGCTGCGGTGTCGGGCGGCACGGCGGCCGATCTCGATCCGGTGACGAGCATCCTGAACCCGACGAGCCCGTACGGGGTGCTGCAGGGCGCTGCGCTGCTGTTCTTCGCGTTCGCCGGCTACGCGCGCATGGCGACGCTGGGCGAGGAGGTCGTCGAGCCGCGCCGCACCCTGCCGCGCGCCATTTTCATCGCGCTCGGCATCGTGTTGGCGCTGTACGCGGCGGTCGCCGTGCTGCTCGTCTCAACGCTCGGGGTGAACCGGCTCGCCGGCAGCGCGACTCCGCTCGCCGACGCGCTCGACCCCGCGTGGACGCCCCTCGTCGTGGCCGTCGCCGGCATCGCCTGCCTCGGCTCGCTGGTCGGCATTCTCGCCGGCCTCAGCCGCACGAGTCTCGCCATGGCGCGCGAGCGCGACCTTCCGGGGCTCCTTGCCCGCATCTCGCCACGCACGAACGCCCCGATCGTCGCCGAGGCGGTCATCGCCGGCGTGGCGATCCTCATCGTCGTGCTGCTCGAGCCCGCCCAGTTGGTCGCCGCGTCGAGCTCGGCCGTGCTGCTTTACTACGCGGTCGCCCACCTGTCGGCGCTGCGCCAGCCCGCCGCCGAACACTGGCAACCCCGAGCGGTGGGCATCGCCGGGCTTGTCGGCTGCGTCGTGCTGGTCGCCGCCCTGCCGCCGATCTCGATTCTCGGAACCGCCGCCCTGCTCGCCGTCGGCCTCCTGCTGCGGATGCTCGCGGTGCGTCTTCGCGCCCGCTCCGTCGTCGAGGGGGGCGCGCGGTGACGGCCGGCGCTGCGCACCACGGCGCCGCACCCGCCGACATCGTTCCGGCGATGCCGACCGACCTGTGCGAGCCGCACGGCGCCGCGATCATCGGCCACGGACCCTACGATGCGCGCTTCCCCGTGTCGGCGTTCGCGTCCGCGTCGGTGGCGACGTATGCGACGGCGGTCGCCGAGTTGGTGGGCGGCGAGGCGACCCCGCTCGTCGACGCGCGCCTCGCCTCCGCCTGGTTCGACCGTGCGGTGCGGCCGCGCGAGGCCCAGCCGTCGCCGTGGCACCCGCTGAGCGGCGACTATCGCGCCGCCGACCGGTGGGTGCGCCTGCACATGAACGTGCCGGCTCACCGGGCGGCGGCGTTGGAGGCCCTCGGCGTGTTTCGCGTCGTCCCCGAGGGGGAACCCCCGCACGAACCCGACCGCAATGAAGTGGCCGCAGCCGTCGAGGGCTGGTCGGCGCTCGAGCTGGAGGAGGCCGTCGTGGCGGCGGGCGGGTGCGCGGCGGCGTTGCGGTCCGCGAACGAGTGGGCCGAGCATCCGCAGGGCAACGCGGTCGCCGAGCAGCCGCTCGTCACCGTGGTGCGCGGGGGGCGCAGTGAGCGTGAATGGCCCGCGGGGTCGCCCGAGCGGCCGCTGGCGGGCGTGCGGGTGCTCGACCTGACCCGCGTGATTGCTGGCCCCGTCGCGACCCGCGCCCTCGCGCTGCTGGGTGCGGACGTGCTGCGCCTCGACCCGCCCGACTGGAAGGAGCCGGCGCTCGAACCCGACATGACTCTCGGCAAGCGCTGCGCCCGGCTCGACGCTCACGAGGTGGAGGGCGCCGCGACGCTGGCCGCGCTCATCGCCGAGAGTCACGTGCTCGTGCACGGCCTCCGCCCGGGAGCGCTCGACGCGCTCGGCCTCGACGCCGCTACTCGTGCCGGCCTGCGCCCCGGGCTCGTCGAGGTTCAGGTCAGCGCGTACGGGCCCACCGGCCCGTGGGCCGAGCGTCGGGGCTTCGACAGTCTCGTGCAGCTGGTCACGGGCATCGCGGATGCGCGCGGCGACACCGCGCCCGACGCCGCGCCGGTTGCCCTGCCCGTGCAGGCGCTCGATCACGCGACCGGCTGGCTCGCCGCGACCGCCGCCGTGCGGGGCGTCGCCTACGCGCGCGCGACGGGGGAGGGCAGTGCCAGCCACGTGTCGCTCGCGCGCACCGCGCACGAGTTGCAGCGCATGGCCGGGGACCAGGCCGACGGCGAGACCACGCCCGCGCCCGCGCGTGACGCGGACGACGCGGAGTTCCCCGCGCATCCCGTCGATACCGCCTGGGGCGTCGTCGACGTGCTGGCCGCGCCGTTCTCGATCGCCGGCGTGCGCGTCGAGGCGCTGCAGCCGCCGCGTCCGCTCGGCAGTGACGACCCCGACTGGGCGCCGCTCGACGCGCCCGCCCGGCGCGAGCGCAGCGCCGACGCCGTGTCGGTGCCGCGGCGCCGCATTCCCGTTTGGGCGGCGCTCAGCGGCCTGCTCGTGTGGGCCGGGCAGGGGGTGCCGCTGACGCTGGGCGCCGCGATGCTCGGCACCGCCGTGCCGAACCCCGGCTGGTGGACGTCGCCCGTGTGGGCGGCCGGCGCCGCCGCTCAGGCCGTCGCCCTGCTGCTGACCTGGTTCGCCCTCTCACGCGTCACGAACGTTGTGGGCGTGCTCGCCGCGACCATTCCACTCGGGATGCTCGCGCACGTCTCCGCCGCGACCGCCATCGCGCTCGTCACCGGCGCCGCATCCCCGCCCGCGCTCGACGCGGGGCTGAACCTGCTCGCGCTGCACTGGGCGAGCGGTGCGGCGCTGATCGCGGCGGGTATCCCGATTCTGTTGATGCTCACGCCTCTGGGCGCGGGGGCCAGCGCGCTGAATCGCCGCGCGTTCGCGCCGCGGTATGCGCGCCGTGGCCGCGGCCGCCGCGCCGCCTGAGCGGCGCCGCGCGTCGCGGCCGGCGCGTCCTGCCTAGTGCAGGTCGTCCGCTTCGATCTCGGTGCGGTCGCCCGACCACAGGGTGTGGAAGGTGCCTTCCTTGTCGACGCGCTTGTAGGTGTGCGCGCCGAAGAAGTCGCGCTGGCCCTGCACGAGCGCGGCGGGCAGGCGCTCGGCGCGCAGCCCGTCGTAGTACGACAGCGACGACGCGAACGCCGGCGTCGGGATGCCCGCGAGCGCGGCGCCCGCGACGATGCGGCGCCACGACGGCAGCGCGGTCGACACGGCATCGGCGAAGTAGGGGGCGGTGACGAGGGCGACGAGGCCCGGGTCGTCGGCGTAGGCCTCGGTGATGCGGTTCAGGAACTGGGCGCGGATGATGCAGCCGGCGCGCCAGATCTTCGCGATCTCACCCTTCTTGATGTTCCAGTCGTACTCGGCGGCGCCGGCGACGATCGCGTCGAAGCCCTGGCTGTAGGCGATGATCTTCGATGCGTAGAGTGCGCGGCGGACGTCCTCGACGAATGCGGCACGATCATCCACCGACCAGGTTTCGGTGGCCGAGGGAAGCGACTGAGCGGCGGCGCGCTGGGCGGGCGCCGACGACAGTGAGCGGGCGAACACGGCCTCGGCGATGCCGGAGACGGGAACCCCGAGGTCGAGTGCGGTCTGCACGGTCCAGGCGCCGGTGCCCTTCGCGCCGGCCTGGTCGAGGATCACATCGACGAGCGGCTTCCCCGTCGCGGCGTCGACCTGGCGCAGTACCTCGGCGGTGATCTCGATCAGGTAGCTCTCGAGCTCGCCGGTGTTCCATTCCGCAAAGATGTCGGCGATTTCGGCCGGCTCGAGCCCGCCCACGCGGCGCAGCAGGTCGTAGGCCTCGGCAATCAGCTGCATGTCGGCGTACTCGATGCCGTTGTGGATCATCTTGACGAAGTGGCCGGCGCCGTCGGTGCCCACGTGCGTCACGCAGGGCTCGCCGTCGGCGACCGCCGCGATCGACTTCAGGATGGGGCCGAGCGTGTGCCACGCCTCCTCCGAGCCGCCAGGCATGATGGAGGGGCCGTTCAGGGCGCCCTCCTCGCCGCCCGAGATGCCAGCGCCGACGAAGTTGATGCCGGTCTCACGCACCGCCTTCTCGCGACGCACCGTGTCGGTGAACAGGGCGTTGCCGCCGTCGACGATGATGTCGCCCGGCTCGAAGACCTGCACGAGCTCGTCGATGACCGCATCCGTGGGGCGGCCCGCCTTCACCATGATGATCGCCGTGCGCGGCTTCGTGAGCGCCGCGGCGAACTCGGTGTAGTCCTTCGCGGCGACGAAGCCCGCCTCGGGGTGCTCGGTGACGAGCGTCTCGGTCTTCTCCCACGAGCGGTTGTAGACGGCGACCGTGTTGCCCTCGCGACTCGCAAGGTTGCGGGCCAGATTCGACCCCATGACGGCGAGTCCGACGACTCCGATGTTGGCGGTGGGCTGGGTCACGTTCGGCTCCTCTAGGGGGTGTGGTGGCGAGGCCGTATTCCAGCCTAGAGCCTCGGATGCGCGCCATCCTCCGCCTCCCGGCTAGCGTGGAGCACATGCCCGCCCCCGTTAGCGTCATCGTCGCCGGGGTGTCTGGCTCGGGCAAGTCAACGGTAGGGCGGGCGGCCGCGGCGCTCGCCGGCGTGCCGTTCATCGACGGTGACGACCTCCACCCCGACGAGAACATTGCCCTCATGTCCGCGGGCACCGCCCTCACCGACGCCGAGCGCGAACCCTGGCTGGATGCTGTGGCCGCCACCGCGCGCGACCACGCTCCCTGCGTGGTCGCCTGCTCGGCGCTCGCGCGTCGCTATCGCGACCGGCTTCGCGATGGGGCTCCGAGCATCCAGATCGTGATTCTGGATGTGCCTGCAGAGGAACTGCGTCGACGGCTCGAGTCGCGCACGGGGCACTTCATGCGCGCCACGATGCTCAACTCGCAACTGCTCGCCCGCGAGCATCCGGAGGATGAGCCCGGTGTCACCGTCGTCGATGGCACGCAGAGCGTCGAGGCGCTCGCGCGCACGGTCGCGGCGCTCCTGGGCCGTGCCGTAGACTGACCCACTGAACTTCGGCGAGGGCGCGCTCTGAGAGGGGTTGCGCCGTGATCGACGCGGTGGGTACGGCACGCGAGTCGTTCCTCACGCGCACACGCGTTCGAGTTGACACAACGACCCCGGGCCACGAGCCCACGACACTGATGGAGAACCAGCCATGGCTGACGAGAACCGCCTGAGCGCCGACGAGCGCACGTCCTTCGGCAAGGGCGCAGCCCGCAAGCTGCGCGCCACCCACAAGATCCCCGCCGTGCTGTACGGCCACGGAACCGACCCCCGCCACATCACGCTGCCCGGCCACGAGACGTCGCTGCTGCTGCGCAAGTCGAACGTGCTCGTCACGCTCGACATTGCCGGCGACGAGCAGCTCGCCCTCGTGAAGGACGTGCAGAAGGACCCGGTGCGTCAGCTCATCGAGCACATCGACCTCATCGTCGTCCGCAAGGGCGAGAAGGTCACCGTCGACGTGCCCGTGCACGTCGAGGGCGAGTCGGCCCCCGGCACGATCCACGTCGTTGACCACAACACGCTGACCGTCGAGACCGAGGCGACCCACATCCCCGAGGCGTTCACCGTGTCGATCGAGGGCCTCGAAGAGGGCACCCAGATCCTCGCCGGCCAGGTCGAGCTGCCGAAGGGCACCACGCTCGTCACCGACGCCGAGGCGCTCGTCGTGAACGTGACCGTACCGGCCGCTCCGAAGGACGAGGACGAGTCGGCCGAGGCCGACACCGAGGGTGGCGACGCCGCCGAGTCGGGCGACGAGGCTGAGGCCGAGTCGGGCGACTCCGAGTAATCGGCACCCCCGCGATCACGCCGCATGTTTGGACTCGGAAGGCAGAAGCCTCCGGCCGCCGCTGATCGCGACACCTGGCTGGTAGTCGGGCTCGGGAACCCCGGGCCCGGCTACGCCGGGAATCGTCACAACGTCGGGCAGATGGTGCTCGACACTCTCGCCGAGCGGGTCGGGGCGCGACTGTCGCGCCATCGCACCACGACGATGCTCGCCGAGGCGCGCCTTCGCCCTGGCGGGCCGAAGCTGATTCTGGCGAAGCCGCTCAGCTACATGAACACCTCCGGCGGCCCGGTCTCCGCGGCCGCAAAATACTTCGGTATCGAGCCCGACCGCGTCATCGTCGTACACGACGACCTCGACCTTCCGTTCGAGACGCTGCGCCTGAAGTCGGGCGGCGGGCACGGTGGCCAAAACGGTGTGCGCGACATCATCAAGGCGCTCGGCACCCCCGACTTCCTGCGCGTGCGGGTGGGCATCGGCCGGCCTCCCGGCCAGCAGAGCGCCGCCGACTACGTGCTGCGCGACTTTCCCTCCTCCGAGCGCGCACAGTTGCCGTTCCTCCTCGACGAGGCGGCCGACGCGATCGAGCGCATCATCGACGACGGACTCGTCGCCGCGCAGCAGCGCCACCACGCGCCCAAGGCATAGCGCTCGCCCGCTCGCCCGCGCATCCTCGTCTGGCGACCACAGCCCCGACGACGTTCAGTTCGACGCGCGTACACTTGCGCGACGTGACTCTCGAGCGGTTAATTCCGGCGCTTCAGCGCGCCCAGACGTTTTCTGACGCCCTCGAGTACGCGGGGCGCTCGGCCGAGTTCTCCACCGTCGAGGGGCTTCGCCTCCCGCTCATCGCGGGGCTGCTCGAGCGGCGCGACGGCCCGCAGTGCCTCCTCGCCATCACCGCGACCGGCCGCGAGGCGGAGGCGGTGCGCGAGGCATGGGAGTGCCTCGACCCCGACGCCACCGTGCTCGACCTGCCAGCGTGGGAGACCCTGCCGCACGAGCGCCTCAGCCCGAGCGCCGAGACCGTCGGCCGACGCATCCGCACGCTGCGCGCGCTCGCCGAATGGGCGGATGCTCCCACCGGCACAATCGTGGTCGTCGCCTCCGTGCGCGCCGCCCTGCAGCCCCTTCCCGCGGGTCTCACCGACATCGAGCCGGTGCTGCTCGAACTGAACGGCAGGGGTTCGGAGCTCTCCGACGTCACCCGCCGACTCATCGACCTCGCATATTCCCGCGTCGACATGGCGACGCGCCGCGGCGAGTTCGCGGTGCGCGGCGGAATCCTGGACGTATTTCCGGCCGTAGCCGAGCATCCCGTTCGCGTCGAGTTCTTCGGCGACGAGGTTGATCAGATTCGCGAATTCTCGGTCGCCGACCAGCGGTCGCTGCCCGACACGGGAATCACGCGCGTCGAGTTGCCGCCGACCCGCGAGCTGCTGCTCACCGACGGCGTTCGGCAACGCGCGCGCGAGATGCTGCACGAGTTCCCCAGCCTGTCGTCGATCCTCGAGAAGGTGGCCGAAGGTATTCCGGTCGAGGGCATGGAGAGCCTCGCACCGGCGCTCGTCGACCGGCTCGTGCCGCTCACGACCTACCTGCCCGAGAACGCGGCCGTCGTTGTGCTCGGCCCCGAACGCGTGGCGACCCGCGCCGCGAATCTGGTCGAAACGAACCGCGAGTTTCTGAGCGCCGCGTGGCATGCCGCCACGGCCGGTGCCGAGTCGCCGATCGACCTCGACGCCGGCGACTTCCTGACCGTGCAGGCCCTGCGCGAGTCGGCCGGGGACCGCGCCTGGTGGACGGTCAGCCAGTTCGACGCCGACGAGCCCGGTGTCGTGCGCGTCGCCGCCGACCCGCCGCCGTCGTTCGCGGGCAAGAGCGGGGGAGCGGTGGACCACGTCGTCGATCGCCTGGCTGACGGTTGGAGCATGATCGTCGCTGCGGTCGGCCCCGGACTCGTCGAACGCGCCCGCGACGTGCTCTCGGACGCGGGCGCCGCCGCGCGTCCTGTCGACGCGCTGCCCGAGACGCTCGAGCCGGGCGTCGCCTACCTCGTGCGCGGCAGCGTCGAGCAGGGGTTCGAGCTACCCGATGTGAAGCTCGGACTCTTCGGCGAGACCGAGTTCTACGGCCGCAGCGTCGGCTACGACTCGCGCCAGCCGAAGAAGCTCGCGAGCCGCCGCAAGAACGTCGTCGACCCGCTGCAACTGAAGGCGGGCGACTTCGTCGTGCACAACACCCACGGCATCGGCAAGTTCATCGAACTGGTGCAGCGCGAGGTGTCCACCGGCGGCGGCCGCAACGCCCAGAAGTCGACGCGCGAGTTCCTCGTAATCGAGTACGCGCCGAGCAAGCGCGGCTACCCCGGCGACAAGCTGTACGTGCCGACCGACCAGCTCGACCTGCTCACCCGCTACGTCGGCGGTGAGGCGCCGGCGCTCAGCAAGATGGGCGGCAGCGACTGGGCGGCCGCGAAGGGTCGCGCCCGCAAGGCCGTGCGCGACATCGCCGTCGAGCTCGTCAAGCTGTACTCCGCGCGCATGTCGAGCAAGGGATTCGCGTTCCCGCCTGACACCCCGTGGCAGCGCGAGCTGGAGGAGGCGTTCCCGTACGCCGAGACGCCCGACCAGTTGACGACGATCGACGAGGTCAAGCGCGACATGGAGTCGCCGATCCCCATGGACCGACTGCTCGCCGGCGACGTCGGGTACGGCAAGACCGAGGTCGCCGTGCGCGCCGCGTTCAAGGCGGTGCAGGGCGGCAAGCAGGTCGCCGTCATCGTGCCGACGACCCTGCTCGTCAAGCAGCACATGGAGACCTTCGCCGACCGATTCGCTGGCTTCCCCGTGCACCTGCGCGCGCTCAGTCGATTCCAGTCCGACCGGGAGGCGAAGGAAACGATCGACGGGCTCGCGCGCGGCACGGTCGACGTCGTGATCGGAACCCACCGCATCCTGAGCCAGGGCATCGCCTTCAAAGACCTGGGCCTCGTCATCATCGACGAGGAGCAGCGTTTCGGCGTCGAGCACAAGGACGCGCTCAAGAAGCTGAAGACGAACGTCGACGTGCTCGCGATGTCGGCCACGCCCATCCCGCGCACCCTCGAGATGGCGGTGACGGGCATCCGCGAAATGTCGACGCTCGCAACCCCGCCCGAGGACCGGCACCCGATCCTCACCTTCGTGGGGCCATACAGCGACAAGCAGGTCGCGGCGGCGATCCACCGCGAGCTCTTGCGCGAGGGGCAGATCTTCTACGTCCACAACCGCGTGTCGAGCATCAACCGGGTCGCCGCGAACCTCGCCGAGCTGGTCCCGGATGCACGCGTCGCGATCGCGCACGGACAGATGAGCGAGAGCGCCCTCGAGCAGGTCATGGTCGACTTCTGGGAGCGCAAATTCGACGTGCTCGTCTCGACGACCATCATCGAGACCGGCCTGGACGTCGCCAACGCGAATACGCTCATCATCGACCGCGCCGACAAGTACGGGCTGTCGCAGCTGCACCAGCTGCGCGGACGCGTCGGTCGCGGACGTGAGCGGGCCTACGCCTACTTCCTCTACGACGAGACGAAGCCGCTGACCGAGACCGCCCACGACCGGCTGCAGACTCTGGCGGCCAACAGCGACCTGGGCGGCGGTATGGCCATCGCGATGAAGGACCTCGAGATCCGCGGCGCGGGCAACCTGCTGGGTGCCGAGCAGGCGGGACACATCGCCGGCGTCGGCTTCGACCTGTACCTGCGCATGATCGGCGAAGCCGTGAGCGTCTTCCGTGGCGACGCGGCGGAGGAACAGACCGAGCTGCGTCTCGAATTGCCGGTGGATGCGCGCATCCCCGAAGAATTCATCGAGTCGGAGCGGCTGCGACTCGAGGCGTACCAGAAGCTGTCGACGGCGGCCGCGCCCGCGAGCGACGACGAGGCCCTCGGCCAGGTGCGCGAGGAGCTTGCCGACCGCTATGGCGACCTTCCCGAGCCGGTGCTCGCCCTGCTGCGGGTGTCGCAGCTGCGGCGTACCGCGCAGAAGGCGGGTCTGTCGGATGTCGTCGTGATGGGCTCGAACCTGCGCCTTGTCGGGCGCGAGCTTCCCGACTCGAAGCAGCTGCGCCTGCAGCGCATGTACCCGGGGTCGAAGTGGTGGGGTCAGACGCGAACCGCGCAGGTTCCGCTGCCGAAGGATGCGTCGGACGACGACCTGATCTCGTGGGTGGGGCAGGTGCTCGAGAACCTTTACGACGCGGGGGCGTCGTCGGATGCTCGTGGTGCGTCCGACGCGTCGGCGTCGGCGTCGCCGTCGGCGGGCTGAGCGCCCTCGGCGGGCTCGTCGATCCTGCGCGGCGCGAGCGGCAGGGGCTTCGGGAATCTGACCGTGCCGGGCACCTCGTGCACCCGGTACACGGCCGCGGGGATGATGACGAGCGTGCGCAGGTCGAACAGCGCGTGGAGGGCCATGACGAGCAGGATGCTGCCGCTCAGCACGTAGACGGCCGTGAACGCGAGGCCGACGAGGGTGGTGGCGAGGATACCGACGGGGCCCTGGTAGGCGTGCAGCAGTCCGAACACGAGCGCGGCGAGTCCGAACGCGCTGAGCGGTTCGCCCGTGACGATCACGAGGAGGGCGGGCAGCGCGAGGCGGAAGAGCAGCTCTTCGCTCAGCCCGGCGTTGAGGGACAGGGCCGCGCCCCAGCCGAGTTCGGGGCGGTTGCGCGGCAGGAGGGCGGCGATGTCGCCGACGACGATGACGCCTCCGTCCTTGCGCGCCGAGCGCACTCCCACCGCGGTCAGCACCACGAGGGCGGCGAGCGCGGCGGCGAGGAGCGCGACGCCGATGCCGCCCCCGAGCCATTCCCGCACCGCGGAGACGGGAGGGAGCTGCTGCGTCGCCGCCAGGAGCGGCTCGACGTAATCGCGGACGGCGATGAGGATCGCCGCGCCGGTGAGGCCGAACAGCAGGAGCGATTCGACGAGCCAGCGCCGCATCATCTGCTGCCGCTTCGCAGTCGACCGGTAGCGCCGGAAGCGACGGAACTGCCTCCGGTCCTTCTGCCGCGCGCGCACGACGAACGCCGCGATGAGCGCCACGGCGACGCCGGCGGCGATCAGGCGGGTGAGGGGTTCGGCCTCGAGCACGCCCCCCACCTTCCCACGCCCGCTGTGTCGCGCGGTGTGAGCGGGAGCCCGGGGCGCGCTGCGAGCGAGCCGTCGGCACCGCTCGGCGCCCCTCGACGCGTGCCGGGGCGGGGGCCTCCTGGCAGGATGGCCGCATGCCGACGCCCGACCTCACCCCCGAGCCGCATCCCGAGCTGGACCGGCTGATCGCCGTCATGGCGCTCCTGCGCGCTCCCGGTGGATGCGCGTGGGACGCCGAGCAGACGCATGCGAGCCTCGCGAAGTACCTCATCGAGGAGAGCCATGAGCTCGTTGAGGCGATCGAGCACGGCAGCAGGGACGACCTCCTCGAGGAGCTCGGCGACGTCCTCTACCAGGTGCTGTTCCACGCCGACATCGCCGCGTCCGATCCGGATGCTCCCTTCACGATCGAGGATGTCGCCCGCGTCAGCGCCGACAAAATGATCGGCCGCCACCCGCACGTGTTCGGTGATGTCACGGCGGACACGGCCGACGAGGTGTCGGCCAACTGGGAGCGCTGGAAGCGTGAGGAGAAGCCCACCCGCACATCCTCCCTCGACGGGCTGCCCGCGGCTCTGCCGACCCTCCTGCGCGCCGAGAAGGTGCTCGCCCGTGCCGACCGCATCGGCATTTCCCCGGCAGCTCCCGGCTCGCCGTTCGACATCGGGCAGGTTCCGGACGAGGAGACGCTCGGTCGCCAGCTGCTCGATGTCGTCGCGCAGGCCCGACTCCGAGGCTTCGACGCCGACCGTGCCCTCCGTGCGGCGGTTCGCTCCGTGGAGAACGAGATCCGCCGCACGGAGGGCGAGGACAGCTACAGCCCGACCGAGGCGCCGAGCACCGCGTAGGCGATGCCGAAGTAGATGACGACCCCGAGGAGGTCCATCACCGACGTGATCATCGGGGCGCTCAGCGTCGCGGGGTCGCTGCGCAGGGCGCGGGCGAGGAACGGCAGCAGGCTGCCGATCAGTCCGCCGAGCACCGTGACCGCCGCCATGGTCAGGCCGACGACGAGCAATACCTCGAATCCGACGCCCTTGCTGACGTAGGCGAGCACGATCTCCAGAACGGCGATCGTGGCCCCGAGGGCCAAGGCGACAGGGATCTCGCGCCGCACGACGAAGCCGAGGTCGCGCCAGCGCAGACGTACCTGGCCGAGAGCCATTCCCCGAATCACGAGCGTGGCCGCCTGGCTCCCGGTGTTGCCGCCCATGTCGATGATCGGCGCGACGAACGCGGCCAGCACGATGACCGAGGTGAGGATCTCCTCCTGCGCAGCGACGAAGGTGCTGGTGAGAATCCCGAACACGGTGAGGATCGCCAGCCAGAACGCCCGCGTCGAGAAGATCTGCCACAGGCTGGAGCGACGCAGGTCGAGGTCGGGTCCGCCCAAGGAGGCGGTTCCGCCGTAGCGCGCCAGCTGGGTGGCGTCGTCCTCCCGTGCGGCGTCCATCGCATCGTCGACGCTCACGATGCCGATCATCCGCAACTCGGGGTCCACGACGGGCAGCGCGAGCAGGTCATAACGGCGGATGAGCTCGACCGCGCGCTCGCGGTCCGACTCGGCGAACGCGAAGACCGGGTCGCTGTGCATCAGCTCCGCGACGCGACCGCGCGGCTCAGCGAGCACGAGGTCCTTCAGCGAGACGGTCCCGATGAGAGTGCGGTCGGCGCTGAGGACGTACACCACGTAGACCGTCTCGCTGTCGGGCGCGCTTTCTCGCACGTGCGCGAGGGCGCCGTTCACGGTGGCGTCGGCGTTCACCCACACGTACTCGCTCGTCGTGACCGAGCCGACCGTGCCCTCCGGGTAAGCGGACAGGCGGAGGATGTCGTCGCGCTCCGCCTGCGCGAGGGCGCCGAGAATCCGCGGCCGTGCCGCGGGCTCCAGCCGGTTGTAGATGTCGGCACGGTCGTCCGACGGGAGCTCGGTGAACAGCTCCGTGACGGTCGCGGGCGACATGACGTCGATCAGAGGGTCCTGCCGGTTCGCGGGGAGTTCGGCGAACAGCTCGGCTCGCTCGCGCGGGCCGGCCGACTCCAGGAGGCGGGCCACCTCGTCGACGGAGTAGCGCTCCAGGGCGTCGGCGACGTCCGCGCTGGGCGCGGAGCGGAGGATCGCCCGGACCGCCGCGCTGTCCGGGCGGGCGATCAGGGTGCGGATCGAGTAGATGAGTTCTTCGCGGTTCATGATGATGTCCTTTCGGGCGCGCGCGAGCGCGCCTCGGAACGGCGCGCGCCGTTCGGGAGGGCAGAAGGATGCTCACCCGCGTCCGTGCGGCGGGTGATGGGCGGATGCGGGCGCTATCCGACGGGCGAGAAGGCTCCCCCGTGGCGTGCACGAGCATCCGGGCGGGATGGGCCAGGTCTGTCGTTCAGGGGTGTCACCTCCTCGCTGCGCGGGCGAACGCGCGCGCTCGCCGAGCGCGCCGGACCGGTTCGGTCCGCGATCCCTCACGTAAGAGCTTCGACACTGCACGACGTGATTCCGCGCATTGGCGGAAAGCTGCTTTGGATGAACCCTTAATCCGGGAGCATCTGTCCTAACCTTGGGCGTCTCTCGACGTCGTCAGATCAGCAGCCTGTGTTCGTGCAGACGCCTCGCCTAACAAGGATCTGCGTCCTCCAGGGTAGGCGGGAGTTTTTCGAGCCGCAACCGCGCGTCGGAATCGGAAAGCGACGCGGCGCATCCTGAATGATGCTTGACTGTGCGGCATGACCATCGCTCCCGCGATCAGCGCCGCCGGTGTCGCCCGCTCATTCGGCGACGTGCACGCCGTTCGTGACGCCAGCTTCGACGCCCACTTCGGCCAGGTGACCGCGCTCATCGGGCCGAACGGCAGCGGCAAGACCACGCTCCTGCTCATGCTCGCCACGCTGCTGAAGCCCGACGCGGGGGAGATCCGCATCGACGGCCACGACCCCCTCACCGATGCGCGTGCCGTGCGCCAGGTGACCGGCTGGATGCCCGACGTACTCGGTTCATGGGGCAGTCTCACCGTTCGACAGTCGATCGAGACCACCGCGCGGCTCTACGAGTTGGCGCCGTCGGACGCCCGCACGCGCGCCACCGAACTCATCGACCGCATCGGGCTCGGACCGCTCGCCGAGCAGCCGAGTCGGGTGCTCAGCCGCGGCCAGAAGCAGAAGCTCAGCCTGGCCCGTGCGCTGGTGCATCGCCCCCGGGTTCTGCTGCTCGACGAGCCCGCCTCGGGTCTCGACCCTGCGGCGCGCGTCGAGCTCCGCGTCCTCGTTCGCGAACTCGCGGCCGAGGGCACCGCCGTTCTGCTCTCCAGCCACGTGCTCGCCGAACTCGACGAGATGAGCGATGCGGCGGTGTACCTCGACCAGGGCGCGACAGCGAGCGCCGAGAGCGTCGACCGAGCACGAGCATCCGCCCGCCGCTGGCGCATCCGCGCCCTCGACCCGGACGCGCTCGCGGCGGCGCTCGCCGACGCCGGCCGTCCGGTCATCGGCGCCGACCACCTCGGCACCCTCGTCGAGATCACGGGCGAGACCGACGCCGCCCAGCTGCTCGGCCAGCTCGTCTCGGCGGGGGCCGCCATCACCGCGTACGGACCCGCCGTCGGCGAGCTCGAACAGACCTTCCTCGACCTCGCGAAGGGAGGGGAGCGATGAGCCCCCGCCTCGCCGTCCTCGGCACCGTCGTCCTGCTCGAGCTGCGCCAGCGCATCCGCTCGGTGGCGTGGATCGTCCTCGTGAGCGTCGTCTTCGCCCTCGTCGGGATCGTCACCGTACTGCTGTGGCTGGCGCTTCCGGCCTTCGGCGACGACGACCTGGCAAGCGCGGGAATCTACTCGACCCTCATCTTCTTCGTGCTGCTCGTCGGCTCGCTCGTCACGCCCGCGACGAGCGGTGCGGCGATCAACGGCGACCGCGACGCCGGCACGCTTGCAACGACGCAGGTCACACTCGTCACGACCTCGCAGCTCGTGTTCGGCAAGTTCCTCGCCGCGTGGACGGTGGCGCTGACGTTCTTGGCCGCGTCCGTGCCCGCGATGCTGTTCACGGTCATCGTGGGTGAGGTGCGCCCCGACACGCTCATCGCGTCGCTCGGCGTGCTCGTGCTGCTGCTCGGCGTGGTCGCGGCCGTCGGCGTCGGAGCGTCGGCGCTCATCACCCGACCCCTGTTTTCTGTCGTCACGACCTACCTCGTCGTGGCTGCCCTCAGCGTCGGCACGCTGATCGCTTTCGGGCTCGGGTCGCTGGCCGCCCAGACGACGGTGAGCTACACGTACACGCCGCTCAACTACGACGAGAGCGTCTTCGACGAGGAAGAGGGGCGCTGGACGACCGTCGTCTGCGGCGTGCCCGAGCGTCAGAGCTTTGAGGTGCCGCGCACCGACACGGTGTGGGGATTCCTGGCGGCGAACCCGTACGTCGTGCTCGCCGACGCGTCGCCCCCGGTGTGGGACGAGTGGGGCAACCCGCGCGATCTGTTCGGCGGGATCGCCTTCGCCGTCCGTGCCGCTCAACAGCCCCCCGAACCCCCGATGGACTTCGACGAGTGCGCCGAGGCGCGCGGCGAGGGCGGGCAACGATGGCAGCAAGGGCCGACGCCCCGAGAGATCTACGACGCGAGCGTGCCGAGCTGGTTCGTAGGCCTCGCGATCCACCTCGCGCTCGGCGGCGGGATGCTCGCGGCGGCGATCGCGCGCACACGCACGCCGGCCGCATCCCTGCCCCGCGGCAGTCGCGTCGCCTAACGCTGACCGGGGCGCCACGCGAGCCTGCCGGCAGCACACGAAAAAGGCGCCCCATCAACCCGAATGACGAGGCGCCTTCGGCGCGCGGAGACAGGTGTCTCACTCTCGCGCTGCCGGTGGCGCGCGTCCCCCGACGCGTCCACCTAGTGGTGTTCCCGCGCCGATGCGGGTGATGGTTCAGCAGCAGATGAACGCGGTCTCACCCTCCCCAGGGTGGTCTGTGCGGCGCCCAACTTCGACTATACATAACAGTTGTAATCATAACAACCGTTTGTTATTCTTTTTCCGTGGCCCGACGCTCCGACCCCAACCGCAAGCCCGAGTTGCTCGCGCAGATCATCGAATACCTGCGCGATCAGCCGCTCAGCGCGGTGACCTTTCGCACCCTCGCCGACGCGTTGGGCGTGAGCCCGTTCACGCTCGTGTATCACTTCGGCACACGCGCCGAGCTCATCGCCGACATCATTCGGGCGGTCGGGCAGCGTCAGCAGTCGGTCATCGACGCGGAGCTCGCCCTCGAGCCGTCACTCGACGTGCACATCCAGGCGATCCGCGACTCGTGGCGAGGCTTCCTGCACCCCGCGACTCGGGCGCTCTTGCGCCTCGAGTTCGAGGCGGCCCTGCTGCAGGTCACCGACAGCGAGCTGACGGTCGGCGGCCGCGACGTGCACGATCGCTGGGTCGAGTGGGGTGCCGAGGCTCTCGAACGCCTGGGCGTCGAGCGCGAGGCCGCCCTCGTCGAATCACGCGCCCTCGTCGACCAGCTCTACGGCGTGCAGTTCGACCTCGTGGTCACGGGCAATGAAGAGGCCGCAACCGCGGCGTGCGACGTCATGATCGACAGCTACCGACGTCGCATCGAAGCGCTGCTGCCCGCCTCCGTCGCGTAGCGGTCGAGAGGCCATCTCGCGCGCGACACCGTGAGAGAATCGCCCTCATGCCTTCGCCCGTGACGCCGCCCCGCGGCATGCGCGACATCCTGCCCGCCGACAAGGCCCGCCGTGAGGCGCTGCTCGCCACGATCCGCGACACCTACCGGCGCCACGGCTTCGACGAGATCGAGACTCCCGTGATGGAGGACTCGTCCCGGCTGCACGCGGGCCTCGGTGGCGACAACGAAAAGCTTGCGTTCGCCGTCATGAAGCGCGGGCTGACCCCCGACGACCTCCGTTCCGCGACCGCCCCGCTCGACCTCGCCGACCTCGGCTTGCGCTTCGACCTGACCGTGCCCCTTGCTCGCTTCTATGCGAGCAACCGGGCCGAGCTTCCGAGCGTGTTCCGCGCCATCCAGATTGCGCCTGTCTGGCGAGCCGAGCGCCCGCAGAAGGGCCGCTATCGCCAATTCGTGCAGTGCGACATCGACATCATCGGCGAGCCCGGCGTCATCGCTGAGATCGAGCTCATCGCGGCGACGGTCGACGCTCTCGACGCTCTCGGAGTTCCCGGCTGCACCATCCGCATCAACGACCGGCGCCTGCTGACCAGCATGCTCGCGGCCCTCGGATTCCCGGCCGACCAGGCTGACGCCGTGCTCATCACCCTCGACAAACTCGACAAGATCGGCGTCGACGGGGTGCTCGCCGAGCTCCGCGAGCGCGGGCTGCCCGAGGCCGCGGTGGCGGCCCTCGCCGAGGTCCCCGCACTGCGCGCAGCGGCGGCCGGAGACAGCGCGACGAGCGCCGTCACTGCCGACGCGATCCGCGCATCCCTGCCCGCCGGAATCGACGAGACGGCCGTCGCCGACCTGGCCGCGATCGCCGACGCGGTCGGCGCCGACGTGCCGCTCGCCTTCGACCCCTTCCTCGTGCGCGGCATGGGCTACTACACCGGCCCCATCTTCGAAGTCGCGCACCCTGAGCTGGGCTACTCGCTGGGTGGCGGCGGCCGCTACGACGGCATGATCGGTCGTTTCGCCGGCACCGACGTCGCCGCGTGCGGCTTCTCACTCGGATTCGAACGCCTCGTCGACCTTGTGACGAGCAGCGAGGATGCACGCGGCGGCTCCGCGCTCATCGTCGACAAGGACGTCGCTGCCGCAGACACGATCGCCCTCAAGCGGATGCTCGTGGCCAGCGGCGAGCGCGTTCGCGTCGTCGGGCGCACCAAGAACATGCGCGCACTGCTTGAGCGGCTCGAGGCCGACGGGTACACCCGCTTCGCCAGCGTGCGTGCCGGGGAGCGCGACGTCGCCGCCCTGCAGTGGCGCGCCCTCGGCGAGTAGGCTGGTCCGTGGCCTCGCTCGTGTCGAGGCCGAAACCCACCACCACCGTTAGGAGACCTTCCGTGGCTGCAATCGAGGCCGTAGGCGCTCGCGAGATTCTCGACTCCCGTGGCAACCCGACCGTCGAGGTGGAGGTGCTGCTCGACGACGGAACCGTGTCGCGCGCCGCCGTTCCCTCCGGTGCATCGACCGGCGCATTCGAGGCGTACGAACTGCGTGACGGCGACAAGGGTCGCTACCTCGGCAAGGGCGTGCTGAAGGCCGTCGACGCCGTGCTCGACGTGCTCGGCCCCGCCATCGAGGGCCTCGAGGCCAGCGATCAGCGCCTCATCGACGCCGAGCTGAAGGCCGCCGACGGCAGCGACAACAAGTCGAAGCTCGGCGCGAATGCGATCCTCGGCGTGTCTCTCGCCGTCGCGAAGGCTGCCGCCGACTCGGCCGACCTGCCCCTGTTCCGGTATGTGGGCGGCCCGAACGCGCACCTGCTTCCCGTGCCGATGATGAACGTCATCAACGGGGGCGCGCACGCCGACACCGCGGTAGACGTGCAGGAGTTCATGATCCTCCCCGTTGGCGCCGAGAGCTTCACTGAGGCGCTGCGCTGGGGGGCCGAGACCTACCACGCCCTCAAGGGTGAGCTGAAGGCCGGCGGGTACGCCACGGGGCTCGGCGACGAGGGCGGCTTCGCCCCCGACCTCGCCGGCACGAAGGCGGCGCTCGACTTCCTCGTTGCCGCGATCGAGAAGGCCGGATTCCGCGCCGGGACCGACATCGCGCTCGGCCTCGACGTCGCCGCGACCGAGTTCTTCGAGAACGGCTCGTACCGCTTTGAGGGCAACGAGCGCACCGCCGAGCAGATGGCCGCCTTCTATGGCGAGCTGCTCGACGCTTACCCCCTCGTCACGATCGAAGACCCCCTGTCGGAAGACGACTGGGATGGCTGGGCCGCACTCACCGCGTCGATCGGCTCGCGCACGCAGATCGTCGGTGACGACCTGTTCGTGACGAACCCCGCACGCCTCGGCGACGGCATCGCCCGCGGCACGGCGAACTCGCTGCTCGTGAAGGTCAACCAGATCGGCACGCTCACCGAGACGCTTGACGCTGTCGCGCTCGCGCAGCGCAGCGGCTACACCGCCGTGCTGTCGCACCGCTCGGGTGAGACCGAAGACACGACGATCGCCGACCTCGCCGTTGCGACCAACTGCTGTCAGATCAAGACCGGCGCCCCCGCCCGCAGCGAGCGCGTTGCCAAGTACAACCAGCTGCTGCGCATCGAGGAAGAGCTGGGCGAGGCGGCGGTGTACGCTGCGCGGAGCGCATTCCCGCGGTTCACGGCGTAGCCGAGAATCGCGGGTCCGGGGCCATTTCTGGCCCCGGAGCGCTCGCGCCGGTGACCGTCTCGGTCGCCGGGTGTCGGCCCCGGTCGCTCCGAGGGGTGCGTCGTAAGCTGGCTTCATGGCGCGACGTACCCCGAGCATCCCCGTCGTCCTGCCCGACGATGCGCCTGCGCAGACTCCGTGGTTTCGCAACCTTCACGTCTCGGGCCTCACCGTCACGGTGCTGATCCTCATCATCGGAGCGCTCGTGGTGCTCGCCCCGAGCCTGCGCGTGCTCGTCGAGCAGCGGCAAGAACTCGCAGCGCTCGAACTGCGGGTGGCCGAACAGCAGGCTCTCGTCGACGGCCTCGCGACCGAGATCGACCGCTGGCAAGACCCGGCCTTCATCGAGGCGCAGGCGCGCGATCGTCTGCTCTACGTGTACCCAGGCGACATCAGCTATCTCGTGATCGATGACGGGCAGACCATCGAAATCGATCCGCTGCAGCCGATCAGCGACGAGATTCAGACCACCCGGGTCGACTGGAGTCGGGCGGTGCTTCTCAGCGTCATGACCGCCGCCCTCACCGACCGCGAGGCTGACGACCTCGTCGCCCCCATCGTGCAAGGAACCCCGTGAGCCGACCCCCGTTCGAGCCCTTCACCGAGCGTGACGTCGAGCTGGTTTCGGTGCAGCTTGGCCGACCGGCGCGCGACGTCATCGGTATTCCCGCGCGTTGCGCATGTGGGGCGCCGACCGTGGTGGCGACGCGTCCACGGCTCAGCAACGGCACGCCGTTCCCGACGCTCTACTACCTGACGCACCCGGCCGCGACGGCGGCCGTCTCGACGCTCGAGGCGAGCGGCATCATGGCTGAGTATTCCCAGCGACTCGTCGACGAGCCCGAATTGGCCGATGCATACCGCGCCGCGCACGAGCAGTACCTCGCCGATCGCGAGAGCCTGCTTCACGTCGAGGAGGTCGACGGCTACTCGGCGGGCGGCATGCCCACGCGCGTCAAGTGCCTGCACGCCCTCATCGGGCATTCCCTCGCGGTCGGCCCCGGCGTCAACCCCATCGGCGACCTCGCCCTCGCCGCCTGCACGTGGAGCCCCGAGGTGTGTCAGTGCGCGCCCGATCAGCGCGGCGCGTAGCCGCCACCGCCGCCCTCGCCCTCCTGGGCGGGGCGCTCAGTGCCGGCGCCGGCGCGATCGTGACCGACGAGCCGGTCGCGGCCACGAGCATCCGTGACCGTGAGTACTGGCTCGACGAGTACGGCATCCGGGGTGCGTGGGCCGCGACCCGGGGCGCCGGTGTGACGATCGCCATCATCGACTCGGGCGTCGATGCCTCGCACCCCGACCTCGCGGGCGTCGTCGTCGGCGGCACCGACGTCAGCGGCATCGGCTCGCCCGATGGCACTCAACCGGTCGGCATCGGCAGCGACCACGGAACGCGCGTCGCGAGCCTCGCCGCTGGCCGAGGACTCGGCCCCGGCGGGGGAGTGCTGGGTGCCGCGCCGGACGCGAATATCCTCACCGTCTCGCTCGCGTTCGGCGTCGAGGCCGCCCGCAGTGGCGACGATCAGATCGCCGAGGCCGTGCGGTGGAGCGTCGATCAGGGCGCCGACATCATCTCGCTGTCCCTCACCCGCAACACCGTCGAATGGCCCGAAAGCTGGGACGACGCGTTCGGCTACGCGGAGGCCAACGACGTCGTCGTGATCGCCGCCGCCGGCAACCGCGGCAGCGGCACCGAGCAGGTCGGGGCGCCCGCCACCATGCCCGGAGTGCTCGTCGTCGGCGGGGTCAACAGGCAGGGCGTCGCCAGCGACCGAGCCTCGTCACAGGGCATCACGATCGGCGTCATGGCGCCCAGCGAGCAACTCGTCGGAGCCGTGCCGGGCGGCGGCTACGTCATCTGGCAGGGCACGAGCGGCGCGACCCCGATCGTCGCCGGCATCGCTGCGCTTGTCCGCGCCGCCTATCCCGAGCTCGACGCCCCCAACGTGATCCAGCGCATCCTCGCCACGGCGCGCCCCGTCACCGACCGCGTTCCCGACCCCATCTACGGATTCGGGCTCGTGGATGCGCGGGGCGCCGTCTTCGCGGATGTCCCGCGGGTCGACGCGAACCCGCTCGGAACGATCGCCGAGTGGGTCGTCGTCAACCGTCGCGCCGACGGCTCGCTGCCGAGCCTCACCGTCCGGGATGCTCGTGCCCCGATCGCGCGCACGGTGCCCGTCGACGTCACGGTCGCCGCCCTCGAAGGGGCGTGGCGGCTGAGTGCGCCGCGCCTCCCGGTGTTGCTACTCGCGGGTATCGTCGGCCTCACCGGCATCGCCGGGCTCGCATTGCTGACCGCCGGGTTCGTCAGTCGCGCGCGGAGGCAGTAGATTAGGCGGGTTCCCTCACCACCCAAGGAGACGTCAGTCGTGCCCAGAATCGTGATCGTCGGTGGAGGCTACGCCGGTTTCTACACCGCCCTGAAGCTCGAGAAGCACCTCAGCAAGGGCGAGGCAGAAGTCGTCGTCATCGACCCGCTTCCCTACATGACGTATCAGCCGTTCCTGCCCGAGGTTGCTGCCGGCCAGATTGAGCCGCGCCACTCGGTCGTGTCGCACCGTCGTCACCTGAAAAAGACCCGCGTCATCACCGCGTCGGTGACCGCCGTCAACCATGCGAGCCGCACGGTCACCGTGCAGCCCGAAATCGGTGAGTCGTACGAGCTCGAGTACGACCAGGTGGTCGTCACCGCCGGCTCTGTCTCGCGCACCTTCCCCATTCCGGGCGTCGCCGACGTCGCGATCGGCATGAAGTCGATCGAAGAGGCCGTCGCCGTGCGCGACCGCCTGATCGACAACTTCCACCGCGCCGCGAATCTCCCCGCCGGGCCCGAACGCGAGCGCCTGCTCACCGTCGTCGTGGTGGGCGGTGGCTTCGCCGGAATCGAGACGTTCGCCGAGCTGCGTGCACTCGCGAGCGCACTGCTCAAGGATTACCCGCAGCTCACGATCGACGACACCCGCTTCCACCTCATCGAGGCGATGGGTCGCATCATGCCCGAGGTGTCGCTCGAGACCAGCAAGTGGGTTCTGAAGAACCTCGCCCAGCGCGCCGCGACCGTGCACCTCGACACGCAGCTCACGAGCGCGGTCGACGGTGTCGTCGAGCTGTCGACCGGTGAAAGCTTCGAAAGCGACCTCATCATCTGGACGGCCGGCGTCATGGCGAACCCGGTCGTGCGCGGCACCGACCTGCCGCTCGAAGAGCGCGGCCGCATCCGCGCCCAGGCTGACCTGCGCGTCATCGACGAGAACGGCGAGGTCGTCGAGGGTGCCTGGACGGCCGGCGACGTGTCGGCCGTGCCCGACCTCACCGGCGGCGGCGTCGGCGGCTACTGCGTGCCGAACGCCCAGCACGCTGTACGCCAGGGCAAGCGCCTGGCGAAGAACCTCGTCGCCGTCCTCCGCGGCGAAGAGCCGAAGAACTACGTGCACAAGAACCTCGGCGCGGTCGCCGGCCTCGGCCTCGGCTACGGCGTCTTCCAGTCGGGCAAGATCGCGATCAAAGGCTTTCCGGCATGGGTCGCACACCGCGGCTACCACGGCCTCGCGATCCCCATGTGGGAGCGCAAGATTCGCGTCGTCAACGGCTGGCTCTGGAACCTCTTGCTCGGCCGCGACAACGTCACGCTTTCCGCGCGCGAAGAGCCGCAGAAGTACTTCCAGGCCTTCGCCTCGCGACCGAAGGTCTAAGGCGCCTCTCTATGCTGGGGGTGACGCCCCGGTAGCCCAATGGCAGAGGCAGGCGACTTAAAATCGCCACAGTGTGGGTTCGACCCCCACCCGGGGTACTCTCTGCACGGCGCGGGCCTGGTTCGGCCCGCGGGGTTCGACCCCCACCCGGGGTACTGCTAGCGCAGGCTCGGCTCGACCCAGCGCGTCCACGCCACCACCGCGAGGCACACAGCGCCGAACGCGGCAGCGACGCCCGCGAGCGGCACGATCGGGAAGCTCGGCCCCGACACGGCAACCGCCGCTCCCACCGCGGCCGTGATGATCGTGACGATCGCCCAGCCGAGCCGCGAGATCGCGTACAGCGTGCGCCCCGGGAACGGGCCCACCGGCAGCAGCAGCAAGACGATCGACCCGAAGCCGCCGAGCGCGAGCGCGGCCGCGCTCTCTGCCGCAAGGTTGGCCCAGAACCCCACCGCCGGCGTGAGCATGTCGTGGATGGCCCAGCCGGCGAGGGCCACTACGGCGACCCCGGTGGTTTGCGCGATCGCAACGCCCGCGCGTGCGGACCGCGGCACGACGCCGACGATGGTCGTCGCGACCAGCACCCCGACGAGGATCGGCGGCTGCAGATCCCAGAGGCGCGACAGCAGCGCCGCGATGGTGGCCGCGATGAGCATCGAGGGAAGCAGTCGCTCGGTCACCACGGACGAGGTGAGCCGCCCCGCCACTCGCGCCGGGATGACGACGGCCACCAGGTTGAGGATGAGCAACGCCGCCCCGATCGCGGCCATGAGACGTAGGTACCGCACCTCCAGGTCGATACCTCCCGAGAGGGCAGCGACGAGCGTCGCACCGCCGAGCACCCCGGCGGCGACGAACCAGCCGGGGAGGACGGGATTGTCATCGTCGGCGACCGTGCGATTGCGTCCCGTCAGTCGAAAGCCCGCGGGCAGCAGCCGCGGCAGTGACCCCTGTGTCACCAGCCGCATCGGCCAGGCCACGAGCACCAGGTATCCGATGCCGGCGAGCAGCCCGATGAGCCAGCCGCCGCGCTCCCATACCTGCGCGGCGGTCGGCAGGGACGCCCCGAACGTCGTCGGGGTTCCCCAGTTGGTGTCGTTCACGTTCGGCGCGGGGCCGTCTGGACGCACGGGAGCCGGCGGGGCGGAACCGTTCGGGCCGGGCGGCGGGGAGGGCGTGGCGCTGCCATCGTTCGAGTCAGGGTCGCCTCCCGCCTCTCCGTCGCCATCCGTCGCATCGGGCTCCTCGGGCGTGCCCGGTGCCGTGGGCGACGGGGCGGGCGTGCCCGGCGTCGTCTCCCCGGGCGTCGGGCTGGGTGTCGGCGAGGGTGACGCCCCATCAGCGCCGGCGACGGTCACCGGAATGCGGGCCGTGGGGGCACTGAAGTTTCCCGCCGCATCCCGCTGCAGCGCCTGGACATCCCAGGTTCCCGGCCCCGAGAAGGCCACGGTGCATTCCCATGCGCCTGAGCCCGACGCCTGTGTCTGGCACCGCTGCTCCCCATTCACGAACACCTGGATGCCCGCACCCGCCTCGCCGCTTCCGCGCACGACCGCGCTCGGCTGGTCGAGTACAAGCCCGGGTGAGGGGGCTGACACCGTGGGAGGCGCTGGCGGCTCGCGGTCGAGCGTCATGGGGACGCCGCCGCTGAACACCGAGAACTCGCTGCCGAGGGACGGCAGGCTCTGCCGCGCGCGCACCTGGTATTCGCCGCCGGGCGCGTTCTGGCTCGACAGGGCGCACGACCAGAAGCCGTCGGGCAATACGTCGGGGCAGGCGTGCGTGACCGTGCCGTTTGCACCGATGGTTTGCACTTGGATCCGTGCGCCCGGCTGGCCTTGGCCCACCACGCGGCCGGCGGTCACAATGCGGCCACCGTTCGAGCTGACGGTCGGTGGTCCGAGAACGCGCAGCCGCAGTGTGGGTAGGGGTGCGGTCGTGTCGTCATCGAAGGTCTGCACCGCGGTGAACTCGATCACGCCGTTCGATACCTGCAGGGGTGGGCAGCTCCACGTCGTGGAGTCGGGATCACCGATCGAGCAGATGATGCCGGTCTGGCCGGCGCGCCGGATCACGAGGGTGCTGCCCTCGTCCTTCGTACCCGTGAGCTCGACGACGTTTTGCCCGATGAACGAATCGTTCGCAATGCCCCACGCCGCCGCCGCGTGGGCGGGCGCGGCGGGCACGGCCGCCAGCGGCGCCGCGAGCGCGAGCGTCGCGATGAGAGTGGCGAGCATCCGCGACCGTCGCCGGGGCGCGCCACGAGGGCGCCGGGCAGGCCGCATGGATATCACCCCTCTTGCCTCGGTCGGGACGTGCGACGATTCTTTCAGCATCGCCGTGTCTCCCGGGCATCCGGCGCGCTGTGCACAGCCCGCGCATAGCGGTCACCCTGTCGCCGCGCGGCACCGCGGCCTATGCTGAGACCATGGAATTCCTCATCGTCGTTGGCGTGATCCTCGTTCTCGCGATCATCGCGGGCATTTACCTCTGGGCGACGTACAACGCTCTCGTGACGCTGAACGTGCGCGTTGATGAGGCCTGGAGTGACATCACCGTTCAGCTGAAGCGCCGTGCCGACCTCCTGCCGAACCTCATCGAGGCGGTCAAGGGTTATGCCGCGCACGAGAAGCAGGTCTTCGAGAATGTGACGAGGGCGCGCGCCGAGACGCTGAGCGCTCAAGGCCCCGCCGAGGCGAGCGCGGCCGAGAACCACATGCAGCAGGCACTGAAGAGCATCTTCGCCGTTGCCGAGGCCTACCCGCAGCTGCAGGCGAGCCAGAACTTCCTCCAGTTGCAGGGCGAGCTCGTCGATACGGAAGACAAGATCCAGGCGTCGCGCCGCTTCTACAATGGCGGGGTGCGTGAGCTGAACGTCAAGATCAAGCAGTTCCCGAACACGCTGTTCGTGCGCAGCCTCGGCTTCACCGAGCGCGACTTCTTCGAGGTCGCCGACGCGGCCGCCATCGCCGAGCCGCCCCGGGTCCAGTTCTGACCAGCCTGATCGACTCTTTCCCGGCCTTCCAGGAGGGCTGACACGTGTATCGCGCCATTGCGGCGAACAAGCGCAAGACGGTGATCATCATCGTGCTGTTCGTCATCTTTATCGGGCTCATCGCCCTCGTGTTCGACTACGCCTACGGCAGCGGGCTGACGATCACGATCGGCACGCTGATCGGCGCGACCGTCTATGTACTGATTCAGTACTTCTCGGCCGGATCGCAGGCGCTGGCCATGGCGGGGGCACGCCAGATTCAAAAGGCCGACAACCCGCGCCTGTACCGCATCGTCGAAAACCTTGCGATCACCGAGGGCATGCCGATGCCCAAGGTCTACATCGTCGACGACCCGGCGCCCAACGCCTTCGCGACCGGCCGCGACCCGCAGCACGCGTCGGTCGCCGCCACGACCGGACTGCTCGAGATCATGACCGACCGCGAACTGAACGGGGTCATGGCGCACGAGATCGGTCACGTGAAGAACTACGACATTCGCGTCTCGACGATCGTGTTCGGCCTCGTCGTCTTCGTCGGCTTTCTCACCGACATCCTCTTGCGCATGGCATTCTTCGGGGGCAGTCGCAACAACGGCGGAAACCCCATCGTTTTGGTGCTGGGGCTCGCGGCCATGATCATCGCGCCGCTTACGGCCGCCGCCATCCAGGCCGCCGTGTCCCGCCAGCGCGAGTACCTCGCCGACGCCACCGGAGCGCTCGCCACCCGCGACCCCGAAGCGCTCGCGAGTGCCCTGCAGAAGCTCGGCGACTACGCGCGGCCGATGAAGCGTCAGAACTCGACGATGGCGCACCTGTGGATCAGCGACCCGATGAAGCCGGGCGTCATCGACCGCATGTTCGCCAGCCACCCGCCGATCCCCGATCGCGTGAAGCGCCTCATCGAGAACTCGACGCGCTTCTAGCCCTCCCGGGCGACGGATGCGCGAATCGCCTCGATCGCATTGCCCCAGTCGGCGACGACCACACCCCCGAGCCCCTGCCACTGCGCGGCCCGCGTCAGCACGGGCGCAACCCGCTCGGCCATCGAGCCGGGGTCGACCCCCTCCTCGGCCCAGGCCGACTGGACGCGGAGCACCCCGGCCTGTCGGTCGCTCTTCAGGTCGATGCGGCCGACGACGTCGTCATCAATGAGCACGGGCAGCGAGTAGTACCCGAACTGCCGTTTCGGCGCGGGCGTGTAGATCTCGATGCGGTAGTGAAAGTCGAATAGTCGCTCGGTGCGCGGCCGGAACCACACCACGGGATCGAAGGGCGACAGCAGTGCGGTCGTCTCGATCCGGCGGGGGACGCGCGCGCCAGCCCAGCGGTAGGCGGGTTCGGGACGCGAGCCGCGCATCCAGCCATCGACCGTGACGGGCTCGACGAGACCCTCATCGACGAGCGAACGCAGCGCGGTCTGCGTCGGCGCGACCTTCAGGCGGTGGTAGTCGGCGATGTCGGCCACCGTGCCGACGCCGAGGGCGCGCACGCTGCGGGCGACGAGCTCGCGCTCGGCCTCGGCACGCGGAACCGCGAGCTCGTGCAGCTCGGTGAGACCGACGTGCTCGAGCAGCGCGTACACCCGTGAGAACCCGCGCCGACCGGCGCTCACCACGTCGCCGAAGGCGAACAGGGATTCCAACCCGAGCTTCACGTCGCTCCAGCCCCACCAGGGGCCCCGGCGTACGGCTGCGTCGTGCTCGACGTCACTGACCGTCATCGGCCCGTTCGCCGCGAGCTCGTCGAGCAGCCAGCGCATCGTTCGAGGGTTCTTGCTCACCCACCCGTCGCGCGCGTGGTACTTCTGGCGCAGTGCCTCGCGCTTCCACTGCCACAGCGGCCAGTCGTCGCGACGAATGAGCGCCGCCTCGTGCGCCCAGTACTCGAGGTAGCGGCCGCGGCGTGCGAACACCAGTCGATCGAGCGCGCTCATGTCGTAGGAACCGAGCCGGGCGAACAACGGGAGGTAGTGCGAGCGCGCGAACACATTCACGCTGTCGAGCTGCAGCACCTGCAGACGGTCGACGGCGGAACTCAGCGTACGCGCCGACACGGCCGACGACTGGGCTCGATCGAACCCCTGGGCTGCGAGCGCGAGGCGGCGCGCCTCGGCGCGGCTGAGCTGGTCCACACGGCAACGCTAGTGCCGACCCCCGACGGTCGATCGCCGTTCGCGCGCCGTTCACCGACGCGGGGCCCGCCGGACACGAAACGGTTTTACGTTCGGCACAGCCGCAGTGCCCTCGTCGCGTCGTCCCGGGCGCGCCGCTGCGGACCACCCCCACCGGAGGACCTGTTGAACACCACTCGCATCATGACCGGCGTGGCGCTTGTTGCCGCTGCCGCTCTCACACTCAGCGCGTGTGCCACCGACGCGGGCGCTGACCCGAATGGCTCGGGCATCGACGCGTCGACGGCGACCAGCCTCGCCGACTTCGGCTCGTTCGAGGCGCTGGAAGAGGCTGCCAAGGCCGAAGGCCAGCTCAACGTCATCGCGCTGCCGCGCGACTGGGCGAACTACGGCGAGATCCTCGACCTCTTCGCCGAGCGTTACCCAGAGATCACGATCAACGAGGCGTCTCCCGACGCCTCCAGCGCCGAAGAGATCCAGGCTGCCGAAAACCTCCGCGGCCAGAGCACCGCCCCCGATGTGTTCGACCTCGGCCTCGCCGTGGCGCTCTCGAGCACCGACTACTTCGCCGAGTACCGCGTGCAGCGCTGGGACGACATCCCCGACGCGCTGAAGCACCCGGACGGCCTGTTCTGGGGTGACTACGGCGGGTACATGGCCGTCGGATACGACCCCGACGCCGTTCCGGCGCCGACCAGCCTGCAGGACCTGCTCGGCCCCGACTACCGCGGTAAGGTAGCGATCAACGGCGACCCGACACAGGCCGGTGCCGCATTCGCGGCGGTCGGCATGGCCACCGTGCAGAACGGCGGCACGCTCGATGACTTCAGCGCCGGTATCGACTTCTTCGAAGAGTTGAACGCCGTCGGCAACTTCATCAAGATCGACCCGACCCCCGCCACGGTCGCCTCGGGCGAGACCCCTGTCGTCTTCGACTGGGACTACCTGAACGCGGGCTACGCCGCTAACCTCGAGGGCCAGCGCAATTGGGAGGTCGTCGTCTTCGACGGCATCGGCTACGCCGGCTATTACAACCAGGCCATCAACAAGGACGCGCCGAACCCGGCGGCAGCTCGCCTGTGGCAGGAGTTCCTGTACAGCGCCGAGGTGCAGAACCTCTGGCTGAAGGGCGGGGCTCGTCCCGTGCTCGAGCAGGCGATGGTCGACGCCGGTGAGATCGACGAGGCGCTCTACGCCGCGCTTCCCGAGCCTCCCGCCGAGACGGTCGTGCCGTCCGCCGAGCAGAGCGCGGCCGCCGGCACGCTCCTCGGCCAGCGTTGGGCATCCGCTGTCCAGTAGTACGCTCGCGGCCCCGGTCGCACCCGCGGCTGACCCTCGACGCCCTGCGCGTCGGGGGTCAGCCCGCGTGGCCGGCGCCCGAGCACGTCGCCGCGCGGCCCTCGGGCTTGCGCCCTTCGCCGTCTACATCCTGCTGTTCCTCGCCCTTCCCACTCTGCTCGCCGTGTGGTCGGGCTTTTTCCAGCGGGATGGCTCCTTCACACTCGAGAACATCGCTGCGCTCGGTGACCCCGTGATTCTGCGCACCTTCGGAACCTCACTCTGGCTATCGGCGCTGACGGCCGTCGTCGGCGCCATTCTCGGCGCCCTGGTGTGTTACGCGCTCGTCGGCGTTCGCTCCGATGGCCCCCTGCGCAGCGTCGTCGACGCCATCTCAGGCGTACTCGCGCAGTTCGGTGGCGTCATGCTGGCCTTCGCGTTCGTCGCGACCATCGGCATCCAGGGTTTCGTCACCGTCGTTCTGCGTGACCAACTGGGTTTCAACATCTATGAAAACGGCGTCTGGCTCTACGAGGCTCCCGGGCTGATCCTGCCCTACATCTACTTCCAGGTTCCGCTCATGGTCATCGTCTTTCTGCCAGCCCTGCAGGCCCTGAAGCCGCAATGGGCCGAGGCCAACGCGACCCTCGGAGGGACCACTGCCGGATTCTGGTGGCGCATCGGCTTTCCCGTGCTGGCCCCGTCGTTCCTCGGCTCGCTCCTGCTGCTGTTCGCCAATGCGTTCAGCTCGTACGCGACGGCCGCCGCGCTGACCAGCCAGGGCCAGTCGATCGTGCCGCTGCAGATTCGTGCAGCCCTGACCAGTGAGACGGTGCTCGGCCGGGAGAACCTGGCCGGAGCCCTCGCGCTCGGCATGATCATCGTGATGGCGGTCGTCATGTCGTTGTACGCGCTCGTGCAGCGCCGGGCCGCGAGGTGGCAGCGATGAGCGCGACCACCACGCTCGCACCCAGCCCCGTGACCCGCTGGGTCATCCTCGGCGTCGTCGGCGCAGTGTTCGCGTTGCCCATCATCGCGATGGCCGAGTTCACGATGCGTCGCGGCCTCGACGGCGGCTACGACCTCTCGCGCTGGATGACGGTCTTCAGCGGCGAGCTCGGGCCCGCCTACGCCCCGGTGTGGCAGGGCATTCAGAACTCCGTCGTGCTGGCGCTCGTCACGGTGCTCCTCATGCTCGTCCTGCTGGTGCCGACCATGATTCTCGTGACCTTGCGGTTTCCGTCGCTGCAGCGCGTGCTCGAGTTCATTTGCCTGCTGCCCATCAGCATCCCCGCGATCGTCCTGGTCGTCGGCCTCGCGCCCGTCTATCAGGTGATCTCACGAATGCTCGGGTCAGGAACGTGGAGCCTCGCGTTCGCCTACGGCATTCTCGTGCTGCCCTTCGCCTACCGTGCGGTGCAGTCCAACATCGAGGCGGTGGACGTCGTCACGCTGACGGAGGCGGCGCGCTCCCTCGGCGCAGGCTGGCTCACCGTGATCGTGAGCGTGCTCATGCCGAACCTCCGTCGCGGACTGTTGGCCGGCGCGTTCATCTCGGTCGCCGTGGTTCTCGGCGAGTTCACGATCGCCTCCTTGCTCAGTCGCATCACGCTGCAAACCGCGCTCGTCGTCGCCTCCAAGGCCGACGCGTTCATCGCCGTCATTTTCGCCCTGCTCGCCCTGCTCTTCGCGTTCCTGCTGCTGCTCATCATCGGGCGCATCGGACGCGGACGCCCCGGAAGGACCTCATGACCCTCGCCGATCCCACCACCCGAACCTCCGCCCCCGTCGCCCTTGTCGACGTCGTGAAGCGATTCCCTGGGCTTACCGCCCTCGACGGTGTCTCGCTCGAGCTCGCCCCCGGCGAGTTCGTCGCCCTTCTCGGCCCCTCGGGCTGTGGCAAGACGACGGCCTTGCGCGTACTCGCGGGGCTCGAGTCGGCCGACGATGGCCACATCCTCATCGACGACCGTGACGTCGTCGACGTGCCGACCAACAAGCGCGACATCGGCATGGTGTTCCAGTCGTACTCGCTCTTCCCGCACCTGACCGTCGCCGAAAACGTCGAGTTCGGGCTGCGGATGCGCGGGGTGCCCGCGGCTGAGCGGCGGCAGCGCGCCGGCGACATGCTCGACATGGTCGGCCTCGACCACCACGCCGAGCGGTTCGCCCACCAGCTCTCGGGAGGGCAGCAGCAGCGCGTCGCCCTCGCCCGTGCGCTCGTCACCCAGCCCCGCGTGCTGCTCCTCGACGAGCCGCTCAGCGCGCTCGACGCGAAGGTGCGCGTCGGACTGCGTGACGAGATCCGCCGCATCCAGACCGAGCTCGGCATCACCACCCTCTTCGTCACGCACGACCAGGAGGAGGCGCTCGCCGTCGCCGACCGCGTGGCCGTCATGCGCACGGGCCGCATCGAACAGATCGGCACGCCCGAAGAGCTCTACTCGTGCCCCGTCAGCGACTTCGTCGCCGACTTCGTCGGCCTCAGCAACCGGATGCCCGCAGAGGTCATCGGGGGAGTCGTCGTCATCGAGGGCCAGCAGGTTCCGCTCATCGACCCGGATGCTCCTTCCGGCGCGGTGCACGCGCTCGTGCGGCCCGAAGACATCGTGTTCGCGGCCGATGGCGAGCAGCACGCGCGGGCTGCGGTCGTCGTGACGACGTCCTTCCTCGGCTCGCTTCGGCGCACCCGCGTGCGGTTTGCGGACGGGGTGGAGGCGACGCTGCAGCACGAAGTCGGACACGCGCCGGCCGTCGGCGAGTCGGTGAGGGTACGGCTGACCGGGCGACCGGTTGCCGTCAGCCGCGCTTAGCGCATGCCCGAGAGGGCATGCGCGCGGCCACGAGCATCCCGAGCCTGCTCGTAGACTGGCCGAATGTTCCGTCGATTGCGAAGCCCGGAGACGCCGGCGTTCAGCGCCGAGTCCACGGTCTCGCCGGGCATGCGCATTGCGGCCGCATGGTCGTGGCGGTTCCTCGTGGTCGCGGGTGCGATTGCGATCCTGATCTTCCTGGTGATCCAGCTGCGGCTGCTCATCATTCCCTTGCTGATCGGTGTGCTGCTCGCCGCGCTGCTGCAGCCATTCTCGGGCCTGTTGCAGCGCAGGCTGCGCTTTCCGAAGTGGCTCGCGGTCATCACCGCCATGCTCACGCTTCTCGGCACGGTGACCGGGTTGGTGTGGCTCGTCGTGTCCGAGATTCGAGCAGGGTATGCCTCGATCGAGGCGCGCGCGATCGAGCGCTACGACGAACTCATCGTATGGGCGACCGACACCTTCGGCCTCAGCGAGAACAGGATCAGCGACTGGATTGCCAACGCGATCGACGAACTCGAGATCGACCCCGACTTCCTGCTGTCCGGCGCCCTGTCGGTCGGGTCGACCGCCGCCGAGGTGGCGACCGGCGCGATCCTCGCGCTCTTCGCCCTGCTGTTCTTCCTCATCGATGGCCCCCGCATTTGGCGGTTCATCGTGCGACTCTTCCCGAAGCCGGCGCGGGTGCCGGTCGACGGTGCCGGCAAGGCCGGCTGGCTGACGCTCAGCAACTTCGCCAAGGTGCAGATCTTCGTCGCCTTCGTCGACGCGGTCGGTATCGGCCTCGGCGCCCTGATCCTGCAGTTGCCGCTTGCCCTGCCGATCGCCGTCGCCGTCTTCCTCGGAAGCTTCGTGCCGATCGTCGGCGCCGTCGTCACCGGGGCGCTCGCGGTCTTCATCGCGCTCGTCTACTACGACATCGTCATCGCCCTCATCATGCTCGCCATCGTGCTCCTCGTGCAGCAGGTCGAGTCGAATGTCCTGCAGCCGCTCGTGATGGGCCAGGCGGTCAAGGTTCACCCCCTCGCCGTCGTGCTCGCGGTCGCCGCCGGCGGCTTCCTCGCGGGAATCCCGGGCATCCTGTTCGCGGTGCCCATCGCGGCCGTGCTGAACGTGGTGGTCCGCTACCTGGCGAGCGGCGCCTGGCGTGAGCACCCTGACCCCGAACTGGCAGACATCTTGCCGCCTGAACCGGAGTCGCCTGCCAGTGATTCTGAACCCGCCGATAGGAAGGCCGACGAATGACGCACGAGCTCACGATCGCCGGTCCGACACTCGCGGAGGTCGAGCGGGCGCGCACCACCCTGAATGGCGTGGTCGACGTGACTCCGATGGAGTCATCGCACTATCTGAGCCGCGTGCTCGGGCAGCCCGTTTTCATGAAGTGCGAAAACCTGCAGCGCACCGGCTCGTACAAGATCCGTGGCGCGTACAACCGCATCTCGTCGCTGAGCGACGACGAAAAGGCACGTGGCGTGGTCGCCGCGTCGGCCGGTAACCACGCCCAAGGCGTTGCGTTCGCCGCGCGCGAGCTCGGCATCCCCGCCACCATCTTCATGCCCATCGGCGTCGCCCTGCCGAAGCTCGCCGCCACGCGCGACTACGGCGCCGACGTCGTGTTGCGCGGGCACACCGTCGCGGAACCCCTGAAGGCCGCCGCTGAGCACGCGGAGCGCACCGGTGCCGTCTACATCCCGCCGTTCGACCATCCCGATGTCGTCGCCGGTCAGGGCACGCTCGGGCTCGAGGTGCTCGATCAGGTGCCCGACCTTGCGACCGTGGTTGTTCCCATCGGCGGGGGAGGTCTCATCTCGGGCATGGCCTCGGTGCTGAAGCAGCGGGCCGCCGCGCTCGGCCGAGAGATTCGCGTGATCGGGGTGCAGGCGGTTAACGCCGCCGCGTATCCCGTCTCGCTCGCCGCGGGCGCTCCGACCGAAATCACGATCAGCCCGACCATCGCCGACGGGATCGCGGTCTCGAAGCCCGGCAAGCTGAACTTCGCGATCATCAAGGACACCGTCGACGAGGTCGTCACCGTCGACGATGACGACATCGCGCGCGCCATGCTCGTGCTGCTCGAGCGCGCCAAGCTCGTCGTTGAGCCGGCCGGTGCCGTCGGTGTCGCGGCGATCCTCACCGGCAAAGTCCGGGCCACCGGTCCCACCGTCGTGATGCTGTCCGGCGGCAACATCGACCCGCTCATCATGGAGCGCGTAATCAGCCACGGACTGGCGGCCAGCGAACGCTACCTGAAGTTGCGCATCCCGCTGCCCGACCGGCCGGGGCAGCTCGCGCGCACGAGCGAAATCGTCGCGGCGCAGAACGCCAATGTCGTCGAGGTGCTGCACACCCGCCACGGCACCGGGCTCGCGATCAGCCAGGTCGAACTCGAACTGCACATCGAAACCCGCGGCCCCGAGCACGCCGAACAGGTGCTGGGCGCGCTTCGGGCCGAGGGTTACGAACCACGCGTCGACTTTTGACGCACGCGCGAAACGCTGATTCGCGTTTGGGTAGCGATGCGGGATGAGTTTCTCGCACACGCGAAACGCTGATTCGCGTTTCGGGTTATGAACCGCGCGTCGACTTTTAGCGCACGCGCGACGCGCTAGGGCGCGTAGGTCTCGACCTCGACGATCGTGACCTCGATGCTCTTTCCGTTCGGCGCCTCGTAGCTCACCGTGTCGCCGACCTTGGCGCCGTTGATCGCCTGGCCCAACGGGCTCGCCTCACTGAACACATCGAGGTCGCTGCCGTCGGCGAGGATCTCGCGGCTGCCGAGGAGGAACTTCTCGTCGTCGCCGAGGATCGTCGCCGTGATCACTGTGCCGGGGCGGACGACACCGTCTGCTTCGGGGGCGTCGCCGACGGATGCGTTCTTGAGCAGTTCGGTCAGGGTGCGGATGCGCGCCTCGATCTTGCCCTGCTCGTCTTTCGCAGCGTGGTAGCCGCCGTTCTCCTTGAGGTCACCCTCGTCGCGAGCCGCCTCGATGCGCTTGGCGATCTCGGCGCGGCCCGTCGTCGACAGGTGCTCGAGCTCGGACTGCAGCCGGTCGTACGCGTCCTGGGTGAGCCACTGGGTGGTGCCACTGGTGTCGCTCATGAAGTGCCTCCTGATGCAAAACAGAACCGGCCGCTGACGCGGCCGGTTCCGAGATCGATTCGGGAAAGACTACGGGAGCCAACAACCGTACGGCAAACCCGTCACAGCCTGCTCCGAAGTGCGCAGCGTTTCGGTGAAGGTGCGGGTGCGCTGTTCCGAGGCGCCGAGGTCGAGGACCCGCCACCCCACGATGCCGAAGTTCTCGTTGAGGGCTTGGACGGCGCAGGAGACGTCGGTGCCCGGATCGACTGAGACTTCCCACGCGACCGTGATGCTCGTCTCCGTCACCTCGGCAAAGCCCAACTCGCGCACCTCAAGGGTGGCGTTTGTGCCCGAGAGTCCGCCCCAGACAACCCACGACCCAAAGACGATCGTGAAGATGATGCTGCCGATGATCAGGATGCGCCGGGTGCGTCGGTCCTCATTGGGGCTGCGGCCGTAGCGCTCATCGAGGCGCTGCTGCACGGTCATGGGGTTCGCTGTGCCCTCTCGGTGTTCGCTCTGGCGCGGGGGATACGCTGGGTGTTCCCAGGGTAGGGGCCGATCCTGTGCGACCCCTCCCGGCCGGCGCGCGATCGACGCGCCGATCCCGTTGTCTGTCAAGGAGCGCATCCGCCGTGTTCTGGTCCGTTATCTCCCGACTGCCTGAGGGCCTCGGGCCGAACCCCATCGACGACCCGCTCATCCCGCCGTTCCAGGGTGACCCGAACACGGTCACACCCGGGGTTGCCGGGTTCTTTGCGATCTTCTTCGTCGCCGTCGCGTCGATCTTCATCATCGTCGACATGTCGCGGCGCATCCGCCGGGTGCGTTACCGCGGCGAGGTGCGTGAGCGCCTCGAGGCCGAGCGACTCGCCGCCGAGCAGGCAGAGGCAGGCGAGCTCGCGCCCGATGTGACCCCCGCCGACTCAGCCGGCGTTGAAGGGCGGGTTGATCGCGACCAGTAGCGTCGCGGTCCAGTGGCAGAGGAACGCCACGACGGTGAGCGCGTGGAAGATCTCGTGGAAGCCGAACACGCCCGGAATCGGGTTGGGCTTCTTCATGCCGTAGATGATCGCGCCGGCGGTGTAGGCGAGGCCACCGGCGACGATCAGCACCATCATCGCCACGTTCGCGGCGACAAGGTCGCCGATGTAGAGCACAGCGGCCCAGCCGAGCAGCAGGTACAGCGGAACGTAGACCCAGCGCGGAGCGGTGATCCAGAACACGCGGAATCCGATTCCGAGCAGCGCCCCCGACCAGACGAGTACGAGCAGAATGAGCCCCTTGTCGAGGGGGAGTGCGAGCAGCGATAGGGGCGTATACGTTCCGGCGATCAGCAGGAAGATGTTCGCGTGGTCGAGCCGCTTCAGCAGCACCCGCATGCGGTCGCTCCAGGTGAAGCGATGATACGTCGCCGAAATGCCGAACAGCAGCAGTGAGCTCAAGACGAAGACCGCGCTCGACCAGCGAGCCATCGGGCCGTCACCGAGAGCCACGAGCACGAGGCCGAGAACGATGGCGAGCGGAAAAGTGCCGGCATGGATCCATCCCCGCCAGGTCGGCTTCTTTTCGCCCGCGCGATAGTCGATCGAGTCGTCCAGCAGGGGGATGTTCGGGATGTGCGCTCCCGGCTCGCGCTCGACGGATTCGGGCGTCGCGTTATCGCGCTCCGTGGACGGACCTTGCGGGGTGGCGGTCATACGTTGATGCTACGTCGCGCGGATGTGTACCACCGGTCCGCTTGGACGACCGCCACAACGCATGCGCCGTGGACTACCGTAGGGCTGTGCGTTCGACGCGAACTCTCGCGGGGCGCGGGCCCCTCTACCGCCTCTACATGGGTCGGCTGCGCCGTCAGCTGGCGGGTACAACGCACCCGCATCACGTGGCGATGATCATCGACGGCAATCGCCGCTGGGCGCGCCAGTGGGGCGGCAGTACGGAACACGGACACCGGGCGGGCGCCGTCAAGGTGCGCGAGTTCCTCGAGTGGTGTGACGACGCGGACATCAAGGTCGTCACCCTCTACCTGCTCTCGGCCGACAACCTGTCAGGCCGCGACAGCGACGAGCTGGCCGCGCTCACCCAGATCATCGCCGAGCTGGCCGACGAGCTGTCTGGCGTGCGCGACTGGCGGGTCCACCACGTGGGCAGCCGCGACGGCTTGCCGGCGGAGCTGTGCGCGGCGCTCGAGCGCGCCTCGAATGCGACGGAACAGCATCCCGGTCTGCATGTGAACCTCGCCGTCGGGTACGGCGGTCGCCGCGAGATCGTCGAGGCGGTGCGGCGCATCATTCAGGGGCACTCGGCGGGCGGGGGGTCCCTCGACGACCTGGCCGAGAAGGTCACCCCCGACCACATCGCCGAGCACCTGTACACGGGCGGGCAACCGGACCCCGACCTCGTGATCCGCACCTCCGGTGAACAGCGCCTCAGCGACTTCATGCTGTGGCAGAGCGCGCACAGCGAGTTCTACTTCGTCGAGGCCCTCGGGCCCGATCTGCGCGAGGTCGACTTCCTGCGCGCGCTGCGCGACTTTTCGAGGCGTCAGCGGCGCTTCGGGCAGTGACGAGCACACGAGACGTCTGACCGCACACCCCAACGAAAGGCGACACGATGCCGACGCTCGACGAGTACGCTGCCGAGTTCACCGACGAACCCGGCTACCTCGACTTCGCCACGGTGGCTCCGATCGGCGAGGCAGCCATGGGGGAGGAGCGGGCGCAATCCCTGCTGTTGTCGAACGCCCGCTTCGGCTCGCTGACGGCGATCGTCGACCAAGAAGACCGCGTGGATGCGGCCATCGCCGCCCTGCTCGACATCGAACCCGAACAGGTCGTCTTCCAGCCGTCGACGTCCCAGGCGCTCATGCACGTCGCGTTCGGGCTCACCGGTGGCATCGCCCTGTCCTCCGGTGAGCACCCGGCGACCTCGTACGCGGTCGCTCGGGCCGCCGACGCGCTCGGCGTGCTGCAGGCCACCCGCTTCACCCCCGACCATGAGCGGGTGACCCCTGCATCGATCGCGGATGCCCTCACCGGCTCCATCGCGGCCGTCGCGGTCAGCGCCGTCGACGACCGAACGGGGCACCTCGTCGACCTCGACGGCATCCGCCAGGTGATTGGCGACCGGCTCCTCATCGTCGATGCGAGCCAGGCGCTCGGTGTCGTCGATGCGCCGTGGCAGGTGGCAGACGTTGTCGTTGGTACAGGTCGCACGTGGCTCCGGGCCGGCTACGGTACCGGCTTCCTCGCGCTCAGCGACCGCGCTGCCGAACAGCTCGTGCCGGTGTGGTCTGGGTGGCTGGCGGCGGCGGGCGACCACGGCGAAGATCGCACCGATCAGGTCTCACCCCCAGTGAGCGGGGCGCGGGCGTACCGCGTCGGATACGCCGATCCCACCGCCCAGGCGCGTTTGGCGGGCGCTGCGGAGGAGGTCGCCCAGGTCGGCGTCGGTGCGATCCGCGAGAGAGTGCTCGCAACGTGTGCTCAGATCATCGAGTTGGCCGACTTCGCAGGGCTCAGCGTGCTGTCGCCGCGCGACGACGCCGAGCGCGCGGGCATCGTCGTCATCGAGCCACCGCGCGGCGCGGTCACGGCGCTCACCGCGGCGCTGCACAACCACGGCATCACCGCCGCCACGATCGGTGGGGCGGTGCGCCTGTCGGCCCACGTGTCGACGCGCGGCGACACACTCGACCTTCTGCGCCTCGCCTTCGCCGAGTTTCAGAACATGACGGTCGCGTGAACGCGCGCGTGTTCTCGCGTGTCGTTCCCGCGCATCCCTCGCGTCGGGCGTAGCGTCAGCGGCATCGGGCACCGCGCCCGATCGAGACGGCCGGACGCTCGTCTCGCGAGCCCCCGGCCGACCTCGTAGAACTGGTTCCGGGTGCGCCGGAGGTGCCCCGGGGATGGAGCACCGTGGCCGCGACTCGCACCTCTCGTTCCTCGTCCAACGCGACCGAGCAGAAGGCGGAGGTGGCGCAGCGGACGTACGTGCTCGACACCTCGGTTCTGCTGAGCGACCCGAAGGCGATGTTCCGCTTCGCGGAACACGCCGTCGTGTTGCCGGTCGTCGTCATCGGCGAGCTGGAGGCTAAACGCCACGACCCCGAGATCGGGTACTTCGCCCGTCAGGCGCTGCGCAACCTCGACGAGCTGCGCATCAAGCACGAGCGTCTCGACTTCCCCGTCGCCGTCGGCGACGAGGGCGGCAGCCTGCGCGTCGAGCTGAACCACTCGAACCAGTCGGTGCTACCGAGCGGCTTGCAGCTCGGCGACAACGATTCGCGCATCCTCGCCGTGGCGATGAACCTCGCCGCAGAAGGGATGCACGTGACAGTCGTCTCGAAAGACCTCCCGATGCGTGTCAAGGCGTCATCGATCGGCCTCGCGGCCGAGGAGTACCGGCACGAGCTCGCCGTCGACTCCGGCTACACCGGAATGGCGGACGTCACCCTGTCGGCCGAGCAGATGGCCGACCTCTACGACCGCGAGGTGGTGCGCTCGAACACGGTGCGCGAGCTGCCCGTCAACACCTCGCTCGTGATCCACTCCGACCGCGGCTCGGCGCTCGGCCGGGTCGTCGGCGACGACGAGATCCAGCTTGTCCGCGGCGACCGCGACGTCTTCGGCCTGCACGGCCGCTCGGCCGAGCAGCGGCTCGCGATCGACCTGCTGATGGACCCCCAGGTGGGCATCGTCTCGCTCGGCGGTCGCGCGGGTACCGGCAAGTCGGCGCTCGCGATGTGCGCGGGCCTCGAGGCGGTGCTCGAGCGCAACCAGCAGCGCAAGATCATGGTCTTCCGCCCGCTGTACGCGGTCGGCGGGCAAGAACTCGGCTACCTGCCGGGCGATGCGAGCGAGAAGATGAACCCGTGGGCGCAGGCCACGTTCGACACCCTGTCGAGCGTCGTGTCACAGAACGTGCTCGACGAGGTCGTCGACCGCGGCCTGCTCGAGGTGCTGCCGCTGACGCACATCCGCGGACGCTCGCTGCACGACGCCTTCGTCATCGTCGACGAGGCGCAGTCCCTTGAGCGCAACGTTCTCTTGACCGTGCTGTCCCGCATCGGCCAGAACTCCAAGGTTGTGCTCACCCACGACGTCGCGCAGCGCGACAACCTCCGTGTGGGCCGCCACGACGGCGTCGCGAGCGTCATCGAAACGCTGAAGGGGCACGCGCTGTTCGGCCACATCACGCTCACCCGCAGCGAGCGCAGCGCCATCGCCGCGCTCGTCACCGACCTGCTGGAGGGCAACGAGTTGGCGTAGCCGCCGCGTTGCGCAGCGGTGATGGGATGCTCGCGAGACCGGCGAGCATCCCCTATCGTTTGTTCATGAGCATCGATCGGAACGGTGGGCTCGCGCGCCGGCGTCAGCGGGCGCAGTGGGCCGGAGCCGTGCTGGTGGGAATGGGGCTGGCAACACTGCCGGTGTTTGGCGGCGCAGTCGTCCTGATGTTGGCCGAGTCACGGGTGGTCGGCCTTCCGCTGGGGGTACTCGTGGCGATACCCGTCGTCATCGCTCTCGGCGCTGCGGTAGTGCTCATGCAGGCAGTCGGCGAACGGCCGGCGGCGCGGCCAATGACCTTGGTGGGTGCGGCGCTTTTCTCCGCGGGTGCAGTCGCGCAGGTGGTTGTCAGCGCGCTCGCGGTGGTGCCGCAGGGATACCATCCGCTGGTGTGGATGCTCGGTCTCGTCGCAGGCTTGGTCGGCGCGGTGCTGTGCCTCGGCGCGTGGGTCCGCACCGACGCTGTGGGGCGCGGGTCTCGTAGCGCCGATGAGCGGGCGACGGGACGTGTTCGGCGCGTGGGGCTGGCCGCAGCGGCCGCGAGTGCTGCGTGTCTTGGTGTGGCTGTTCTCGTCAGCGTTGACGCGCTCGAGTGGGGCCCGCGGTCGCAAACAGAGGGGCTTGGTCTCGACGACGTATTCGCCCAGCTGAGCGAGGGCGATGTGGCGTCCGCTCAAGCGGGACTCGCGATTGGCCTGAGCCTCGCCTTCGCGCTCTGTGCGGCGCCTTGGATCGCTGCGCTGGTCATGCGCCGACAGTCGCCACGGGACGGCGTGCGCGCGGTCATCGTGACCACGCTCATCGCGATCGGCGGCATCGTCGTCATGCAGACGCTCGGCGGCTTCAGCCTGGGCATGTCGATCGCCGACACACTTCCGCCGTTCACCGGGTCGCAGTCGCCGCAGTGGCTCGTGTTCTTCCCGGTGGGGACGCTGCTGGCCTGTCTCGGCGTCACCCTCGCGCTCGGCTGGGCGCGCGTTCCCGACGCTCCCGTGCAGTCCGCTCCGGGACTGCGCACGCCCGCGCGCATCCGCTGACGCCGCCCAAGTCTGGGTGCCGCATCCCGATCCTGTTGAGCGCTCATCACGAGCGGTAGGGTGAGGGCGCGGGCCGGGGTGCGGACCGCGTGCGCTTCAGAACCGGTGGTGCGGATCGGAGAGCTGCTCGGCATCCCGGCCCGCTTTTCGCGCCCGGAGGGCCGCGCAGACGGTGCCCGTTTTCGTGGCGTCTAGCCCGCGACCGAGTCGAGCAGATCGCCCACCGTGTGCGCGCTTTCGAGGGGATGCCGCAGCGGCCGGTCGCGCAGGATGCGGTACGTGTTCCGCCGTCCGTCGCGGAATTTTTCGAGGTAGCCGGCGTCGACCAGCTCGCCGAGGATGCGCACGACCGCCCGCTCGGTGATGCCGACCTGCTCGGCGATATCGCGCACGCGCAGGGATTCGTCGTCGGAGAGGCACACGAGCACGTGTGCGTGATTGGTGAGAAACGTCCACTCCGACACCCCTCCACTGTAGGCGCGGGATGCACGCATCGCGGCGATTCTTTACGCGTCAGTCTTTACATGTAATGAATAACCTGTAATGTGTGACGCGATAGGAGGTTCACGCATGGTTCCCGATTTCAGCCTCACTGAGCTGCTGCGGCTCGACGCCGTCACCCTGCTGCTTCTCGCGCTCGTCCTGCTTGTCGCCCTCGCGGTGCTGCCCTATGCGCACCGCAGCCTGCGCGGAGATCGCCACGGCACATCCGTCACGGCGGCCCTCGCGCTCGTCTTCGTCGCGTCCGCCGCGCTCGTCGTGCTCGCCCCGCTGCCCGCCCAGGCGATCGCGTGGAGCACGGCGACCCTCGGCGTGATTGCCGCGCTTGGCCTCGGCGGGGGAGCGTCGGCTGCCCGGCGCCCCGCTTCCTGGCTGATCGCCTCCGACGTGCTCGTCTGGGCCGCCGTCATCGTGGGGCCCGGCACCGCCGCCGCCATCCTCCTGGTGGGAGCGGCCATCATCCGCGCCGCCGGGGTTCCCGCCCACGGCTGGCTGCTCGATGCTCTGCGCGCGCCGACACCCGTGAGTGCAGCCCTGCACGGCGGTGTCGTGAACGGCGGCGCGATCCTGCTGATCCTGCAGCTGCCGGACATGAACGCCGGCGCCGCGCCGCTCATCGTCGCGGCCGCCTTCGGGGCGCTCGCGATCGTGGTCGGGGGTGCCGGCCTTGCCGCCCGAGCCGACATCAAGGGCAAGCTCGTGCTGTCGACGGTGGCGCAGCTCGGCTTCACCCTGCTCTGCATCGGGCTGGGCTTGACGGTCGCGGCGCTGCTGCACCTCGTCGCACACGGCTGGTATAAGTCGTCCCGCTTCCTCTCCTCGGGTGACGGCGTCGACCGGCGTGCCCGCGAGCGCCGCGCTCCCGCCGCCCACCGTCGCGTCCTGCCGCGTGCGGGCACCCCGCTCGGCGCAACCGTCGCCGCGGTCGCTGTCGTCGCCGGCGTCCTGGTCGCCTATCCGGGCGCTGTGTCGCTCGGGGGTGCGGTCATCACCCTCATGATCGGTCTCGCCCTCGCCACCGCGGCTGGCCGGCTCGTCGCCCACGCGGTCACGACCGGTGAGGCGCTCACGCGACTCGCCGCCTCCGCCGCCCTGTCGTTCGCCGCCGCTCTCGCGCTCGGCTCACTCACCCGGATGCTCGGCCCCGCCCTCGGCGCGCCCCTCGCCACCCCGGCGGCATCCGTCGCGCTCGCCCTCGCCGCCGCCCTTGCGGTACTTCTGCTGGCCGTCCTCCGACGGACGGCGGCGGGGGCGTCTTTCGAGCGCGCCGCTCTCGCGGCGGCGCTCGCCCTGGGTGCGGCACCGAGGACACGACTCGCTCAGAGCCCCACGCGTGCCACTAAAACAGCACCCTCCATGTCGTCCGTAACCCAGTCCACCACCCACCGCCAGGAGGTCGCCGCGTGACCACGTCCCTTCCCGCACCGCGTGATGGCGCCGTGCTCAGTGCTCCGGCCGCCGTGACCGGCCCCAGCACCGCCGACCTGCAGCGCGTGCGCGCCTTCGCCGACGTCGCCCTCGACGTGATCGGCGACTACTACGGCCTCGACGCCGCCGTCGCCGTCAACCCGCTGCTGCCCCGGCTCGCCGCCGGCTTCGGGGTCGCGGCGACGGAGGGGGCTGCCGCGGTCGGTGCCGCAGGCTCAATCGGCGAGGCGGGCTTTCACAAGCTGCTCCGCTCCGGACGGATCCGCCGCGCCGATCTGGCGGCGGCTCTGCGCAGGCGGGGCACATTGACCGACGCGGGGGCGGGTGCGGACAGCGACGATGCGATCGTGGAGGCGTTCCTTGCCGCCGCCCCGAGCATCCCGGTCGCGCCCGACGTCGACCGGCTGACGGCGCGCGTCGACGACCGTCTCGGCCGTTTCGCGCGCAGCTGGTTCGCCGATGGTGAGGCGGCGTGGTCGGTGCGGGGCGGTGCCGGCTTCTACGGCGACTGGCGGGCGCTCGCCCTCGTCGACCCGACGCTGCGTCCCCGCGCCCGTCGCTTGCTGCGCGAGCTGCCGGAGCGCGCCGACGGCGTCATCGCCCGCCACCTCGCCGGCCGACGCCTCGACGACACGGAGGCACTCGGGTTGCTCGGCCGGCACCTCGCCCGCACGCCCGGATGGACGTCGGCGCTGCGCCGCCGCTCGAGCGTTGAGCGCGACATCGACGCCGTCGAGTTCCTCGCCGTGCGTTTGGCACTGACGACGATCCTCGGGGCGCCCGACCCGGCCGCGCCCGTCGAGCCCGAGTTGTCGGCCGAGCGTCTGCTCGTCTGGCAGGAGGCCGCCGAGGCCGCCACGCACAACGCCCTGCTGCGCGCCGTGCGGGTGCCTGCCCGGGACGACGCGGACGGCACCGCTGAGGACAGCCGCACCCCCGAGGCCGCTCACATCGTCTGTTGCATCGACGTGCGCAGCGAGGGCCTTCGCCGTCACATCGAGGCGGTCGGCCCCTACGGGACGAGCGGATTCGCCGGCTTCTTCGGCGTGGCCGCCCGCGTCACCCCGCTGGGAGCGGGCGCCGGACTCGACTCGTGCCCGGTGCTGCTGTCGCCGCGGCACGCGATCGACGAGCGCCCACGCCCGGGTGCGGCACCGCGCGCGCGAACCGCCCTCGACCGCTTCCGCTCGGGCCTCGCCTGGCGCGGGTCGCTGCGCGCCCCCGAGCGCTCCGTCGGCTCGGCACTCGGCTGGGCGGAACTGAGCGGCTGGATGCTCGGCCCGCTCGCCGCGCTCCGCTCGGTCGCGCCCGGCGCTCTCGGCGACGCCGTCCGTCCCGACGAGTTGCGAGCGACCCCACCGACCCTGTTCGACGTGGACTCGGCGATGTCGATTGATGACCAGGTTCTGACGGCCGAGACCATCCTCACCACGATGGGCATGACCCGCGACTTCGCGCCCGTTGTGCTGCTGCTCGGCCATGGCGCGACGACGACGAACTCGCCGTTCCGCACCGCACTCGACTGCGGAGCCTGCGGCGGCCACCGCGGCGCCAACAACGCCCGCATCGCCGCCGCGCTGCTCAACTCTCCTGCCGTGCGGGAAGGACTCGCGGCCCGGGGCATCACGATCCACGACACCACGGTCTTCCTCGGCGGCGAGCACGACACGGTCACCGACCGCGTCACCGTTCACGACACGCACGCCCTCAGCGGGCGGCACCGACTCATCGCCAGCGCCCTCCGCGCTGACCTCGCGGTCGCGGGCAAGCGACTGCGTCGTGAGCGTCTCGCCGACCTGCCCGGCGGCCGCCGCGCAGGGGCCGAGGCCGAGGTTGAGCGGCGCGCCGCAGACTGGGCCCAGGTCTTCCCCGAGTGGGGTCTTGCCCGCAACGCCGCGATCATCATCGGCCCGCGTGACCTCACCCGCGGTGTCGACCTCGGCCGTCGCACGTTCCTGCACAGCTACGACCCGGAGGCCGACTCCGAGGGCGTCGCGCTCACCACGATCCTGACCGCACCGCTCGTCGTTGCCCACTGGATCAACGCCCAGTACTACTTCTCGACCGTCGACCCCGAGGTCTTCGGCGCGGGCAGCAAGACCGTGCACAATCTCGTTGGCGGCCTCGGCGTGCTCTCAGGCCCCGACGGCGACCTGCGCATCGGACTTCCCCAGCAGTCCGTGATGACCCGGGAGGGCCACCACCACGAGCCGGTGCGCCTCCTCGCCATCGTGGATGCGCCGCTCGCGCGCATCGACCGCATCATCGAGCGGCACGACGTCGTGCGCGACCTCGTGCTCGGGGAGTGGGTGCGCCTCGTCGCGCCCGCTGCCGACGGACGCGGCTGGGCCGAGCGCCGCGCCGACGGCTGGTATCCGCGCATCCCGACCGACGAGACTGATCAGACGACTGACACGAAGGAGGCGGCATGACCGTCGAAGGACTCTCTCCCATGACCAAGGTCGAGGTGGTGGTTCGCTCGTCCGACGCCGATGCCGTCTCGCGCCAGATCGTCAGCGCGGGCGCAACCGGCTACACGAGCCTGCCCGGCGTGACCGGACTCGGGCACCACGGGGCTCACGACGGGCGAGCCCTCTTCAACGACCAGGATGCTCTCACGCTGACGATCACGGTCGTTCCCGATGACCGCGCCCCCGCCCTGATCGCGGGCCTGCGCGAACTGCTCGAGCGGCGGCCCGGCGTAATGTTCGTCTCGACCGTGTCGGTGAGCCGCCCCCACTACTTCCAGTAGGGGCGGCTACGCCGCAGGCTAGAGGCCAGGGGAGGTCATCGAGAGCACGTCGAGCAGCTCATCGAGCTGCTGCTCGGTGATCTCGCCGCGCTCGACGAAGCCGAGGTCGATGACGGCCTCGCGCACGGTGAGCCCCTTGGCGACCGAGTGCTTGGCGACCTTCGCCGCGGCCTCGTAGCCGATGACGCGGTTCAGCGGCGTCACGATTGACGGCGACGACTCGGCGAGCGCACGCGCGCGGTCGAGGTTCGCCTCGAGCCCGCGAACGGTCTTGTCGGCAAGCACGCGGGTGGAGTTCGCGAGCAGTCGGATCGACTCGAGCAGCGAGGTGCCCATGACGGGGATCGCCACGTTCAACTCGAACGAGCCCGATGCGCCGGCCCAGGAGATGGTCGCGTCGTTGCCGACGACCTTCGCGCACACCATGAGCACGGCCTCGGGCACGACGGGGTTTACCTTGCCCGGCATGATCGACGAGCCCGGCTGCAGGTCGGGAATGTGCAGCTCGGCAAGGCCGGTGTTGGGGCCAGAGCCCATCCAGCGCAGGTCGTTGCAGATCTTTGTCAGCGAGACGGCGATGACGCGCAGAGCGCCGCTCGCCTCGACGAGCCCGTCGCGGGCGCCCTGGGCCTCGAAGTGGTCCTCGGCCTCGGTGATCGGCAGGCCGGTCGTCGAGGCGAGTTCGGCGATGACCTTCTGCGAGAAGCCGAGCGGCGTGTTGATGCCCGTGCCGGTTGCCGTGCCGCCGAGAGGTACTTCGGCGACGCGTTCGATCGTCGCCTGCACGCGGGCGATGCCGAGTCGCACCTGGCGGGCGTATCCGGCGAACTCCTGGCCGAGGGTGACCGGGGTGGCGTCCATGAGGTGTGTGCGGCCGGCTTTGACCGCGGTCTTCCACAGTTCGGCCTTTTCCTCGAGCGCCTCGGCGAGGTACTCGAGCGCCGGAATCAGATCGGCGAGGAGCGCCTCGGTGACGGCGAGGTGCACCGAGGTCGGGAACACGTCGTTCGACGACTGCGAGGCGTTCACGTGGTCGTTCGGGTGCACCGCGGTGCCGGCGTGCTGCGTGGCGAGCGTGGCGAGCACCTCGTTCATGTTCATGTTCGACGACGTGCCCGAGCCCGTCTGGTACGTGTCGACGGGGAAGTGCTCGAGGTGCGCGCCCCCGATGATCTCGTCTGCGGCGGCGACGATGCCGCGCGCGAGGGTCTCATCGAGGATTCCGAGTTCGGCGTTCACGAGGGCCGCGGCGCGCTTGATCTGCGCGAGCGCCTTGATCTGCCCGGCCTCGAGGCGCGTGCCGGAGATGGGGAAGTTTTCGACGGCGCGCTGCGTCTGCGCGCGGTACAGCGCGCTCTTCGGCACGCGAACCTCGCCCATCGTGTCGTGCTCGATGCGGTACTCGGTCTCGGTGTTCTCGCTCATCGCGATGGTTCCGTTTCTGTAGAGGGGGAGGGGAGGTGGTGGTAGGTCTGGATGCTCGTCACACGGCACCGACGACGGCGTCGGCATTCACGCGGCCGTCGTGCAGCTGGTAGTTGGCGCCGACGATCGCGAGACGCCCGGCGGCGACGGCTTCGCTGATGAGCTCACTCGCGCTGAGGAGCGCCCCGACCGTGTCGCGCAGGTGCTGGCGGCCCACCTCGAACGCGTCGATGGTGTCGACGCCGGGCGAGCCCGCGGCGATGCGCACCCGCTGGACGGCCGGCATGATCTGCGTGACGAGTGAGCGGATGTGCGCGGGAAGGGTCGGAGCGTTCGGCCCCGCCTGATCGATCGCGGCGCGGACGGCGCCGCACTCGTCGTGGGCCAGCACGACGATGAGCGGCACCTCGAGCACCGCGACGGCGTATTCGAGCGAACCGACGACGCTGTCGCTGACGATCTGCCCGGCGTTGCGCACGACAAACAGATCACCGAGGCCCTTGTCAAAGATGATCTCGGCGGCGAGGCGACTGTCGCTACACCCGAAGAGCGCGGCGTCGGGCCGCTGGTAGCCGCTCAACTCGGTGCGACGCTCGGCGTCCTGGTGGGGGTGGCGGGGTTCGCCAGCGACGAAGCGGGCGTTGCCCTCTTCCATTTCACGCCACACTGCGGCGGGGGTGCGCTCGGCGGTCGTCATGATCCTCCTCGTCGTGTCGCGACGCGACAGTCAGGGGGTGGTCAGCTCGCCGGCGATCGAGGTGGCGAGCAGAGTGAAGTCGGCTTCCTCTGCCGTGCCAAACAGCACGATTGTGCTGCTCTCGGTCTCGGTCACCAGTGCGTACTGGCGGTTCTCGAGCTGGCTGTTCCCTCGTCGATCGTAGAGCGTCCACGTGACGCCGCCGATCTCGACCTCGTCTCCGGCGGTGCGGGGCTGGCGCAACTGCTCAGCGAGCCAGGTGGGGTTGGCGTCGAAGCCCTGCAGAAGCGCGACGAAGCCAGCACGGGTGGGCTCGGGGTCGGTGACGAATCCGACGTACCACTCGGTCACGCCGCCGGAGGCGGTGAGACCCGCGCGATTGACCCACCAGCTGGGGGGAACAACGGGGGCGACGATGTCGAAATCGGTTCCGGCGACGAGTTCATCCGCAGTGGCGCGGTAGTCGATCGGCGGGGGCGTGGGGGCCTCACGGACGACCACGACGATGAGGAAGAGCACGACGAGGAGCGATGCGGCGACCGAGAGAATTAGGTTGATCGTGGTCTGATTGGCCCGCCGTTTCGCTCGGTTCGCGGCGACGCGGGCCGCTTTCTCGTCGGCAGTCTCGGGGCGACCGAGCTCCGCGACGATGGGGCGTCCGGTTGCGGGGTCGGTCATGACGGTTCGGCGGCGGCGCGCGCGGCGTCGAGCCGCTCTTTCGCGCCGATCAGCCAGGTTTCGCAGCGTCGTGCGAGGGCCTCGCCGCGCTCCCACAGGGCGATGGACTGCTCGAGGGTGGCGCCGCCCTGCTCGAGTTCGGAGACCACGCGAACGAGCTCGTCGCGAGCCTCCTCGTAGCTGAGGGTCTCGATGTCGGCCGGGGTCTCGCTCACGCTTGTCATGCTATTCGTCGCCTTCTGTGTCGGGGCCGGGAATGCGGGCGTCGGCGGCGATCGCGCCGTCGGCGAGGGTCACGCGCAGCCGTGCGCCGTCGACGACGTCGGACGCGGCGCGTAGCACCGCACCGTCGGCCGTCTGAACGATGGCGTACCCGCGGTCGAGGGTCGACTGCGGCGAGAGCGAGCGCAGGCGAGCGCGTCGTTCGGCCAATTCGTCGCCAGCGCGCTCGATGCGGCGCTCGGTGAGCTCTGCGCCGCGGGCGACGAGCCGGGTGAGCTCGTCGGCGCGCGCATCGATGATCCAGTCGGCGCCGGCGAGCACCGGGCGCGATCGCAGCTGGGCTAGGCGGTCGACTTCGGAGCGCACCTGCAGGGTGATGCGAGAGCGCAGACGCGTGCGGGCCTGGTCGACGCGCGACAGCTCGTCGCCGACATCGGGAACGACGCGCTTCGCGGCGTCGGTCGGCGTGGATGCACGCAGGTCGGCGACATCGTCGAGGAGGGGGCGGTCGTTTTCGTGGCCGATTGCACTCACGACGGGTGTGGAGCAGGCGGCGACGGCGCGCACAACCCGCTCATCGCTAAACGGAAGCAGATTCTGAAAGTCGCCGCCTCCGCGCGCCACGATGATGACGTCGACCTCGGGGTCGGCATCGAGCGACTCGATGGCGGCGACGAGTTCGCCGACCGCGCGGTCCCCCTGCACGGCCGAGTGCTGCACGCGGAACGCGACCGATGGCCAGCGCAGGGCCGCGTTGCGCAGCACATCTTTTTCAGCATCGCTGTCTTTGCCCGTGACGAGCCCGATCAGACTCGGCAGGAAGGGGAGCGGCTTCTTGCGCGCCGCGTCGAAAAGCCCCTCGGCGCGCAGGCTCTGCCGCAGCCGCTCCAGGCGTTCGAGCAGGTCGCCGAGGCCGACGCGCCGAACATCGAAGACCTGCATCGTCAAGCTGCCGCCCTTGACCCACCAGTTGGCCTTGACGTGCATGACGACGCGATCGCCCTGCGTGACCCCGTCGGGGATGCGTGAGCGCACCGACGACCAGATCACGAACGACACGGTCGCGTCAACGCTCAGGTCTTTGAGCTTGCCGTAGACGTTGCCGCCCGACACGCCCCACTGCGTGATCTCGCCCTCGACCCAGACCGCGCCGAGCCGGTCGATCCACCCCTTGAGCTTCTGGGAGAGCTCTGCGACGGGCCACGGCGCGTCGGCACTGGTCGGCGCGGGCGTCGACGGAGCGGCGTCGGTCATGGCTCTCCGATTTCCTCGACGGGGGGCGTCGCACTTGCGACCGGGGTGGGCGCTCGCCAGGGTAGTAGATGGCCCCGACACCGCCGGTGTTCGCGTGAGCCGATGGGGGACGAATGCCGACCGGAACTCCGATCACGATCGACCACCTCACGAAGCGCTACGGCGCCGTCGCTGCCGTCGATGACGTCTCCTTCACCGCTCAACCCGGCCGGGTCACGGGGTTCCTCGGCCCCAACGGCGCGGGAAAGACCACAACGCTGCGCGTGCTGCTGGGGCTCGCGCGTGCCACGTCCGGCACGGCCACGTTCGGCGGCACCGCCTACGCGGCGCTCGATGATCCCGCGCGTCAGGTCGGAGCATCCCTGTCGTCGGATGTCTTTCATCCCGGGCGAAGCGGGCGCGACCACCTGCGCGTTCTGCAGCTGGCGGCGGGTCTTGAGCGCGACCGCATCGACGCGGTGCTGCAGCGCGTCGGCATGACCGACGCCGCCGACCGCCGGGTGGGCGGCTACTCCCTCGGCATGCGCCAGCGCCTCGGCCTCGCCGCAGCGCTGCTCGGCGACCCCGGAACGCTGGTGCTCGACGAGCCCATCAACGGCCTCGACCCGGCGGGGATCACGTGGATCCGCGTCTTTCTGCGTGAGCTCGCGGCCGAAGGTCGCACGATCCTGCTGTCGTCGCACGTGCTGAGCGAGGTCGCCCAGACCGTCGACGACGTGGTGGTGATCGCGCGAGGGCGCGTCGTCATGGCGGGGGCACTCGCCGAGCTGTCGGCCGGCGCGGTCGCGCGCGTGCGGGTAGATAGTGCCGACCGCAGTGCCCTCGCCTCGGCGATCACCGCGGCCGGCGGGGTCGTCGAGACGCCCACCGCAGGCCCCCTGGTCGTCACCGGCCTCGACGCCGACGGGGTGGGCCGCGCCGCGTTGGCGGCCGCCATTCCCCTCACGCTGCTTACCCCGCTCTCCGACGACCTCGAATCGGTTTTCCTGCGGCTGACGTCGGAACACCACGATCCGGATGCTCGACCCGCCTCGAGCGCGGAGCTCGCGGCGTGAGCGCCCTCACGCGCGCCGTCGCCGCGGAACTGGTTCGTGTCTTCTCGCTGCGCACCTGGTGGGTGCTCGCCGTGGTGCTTGTGCTCTACGTCGGAGTCACCGCGGGCGGCTTCGCCTCCTTCGTGACGGCCGAGACAGAGGGCGGCCCCGGCCCGCTTCCCGCCGAGGTGGCCACGCAGCTGGTCTACAGCTCGACCACGAGCGTCGCCCTCGTCATTCCGCTGCTGTTCGGGGCGCTCGCCGCGACGAGCGAGTACCGCTGGCGCACCCTCACCCCCACGTTCCTGGCCCAGCCGCGTCGCCCGGTCGTCCTGTTCGGGCGCCTTGTCGTGGCACTGCTTGTCGGCGCACTCTACGGCGTGATCGGCGCGCTCACGTCGGTCGCCGCAGGTGCCGCCGTGCTCGCGGCAAACGGCGTCGACACCTTGCTTGGCGAGCCCGACGTGCTCGGCTTGCTCGCTCGCACCGTGCTCGCCTGCGCCCTGTGGTCCATTCTCGGACTGGGCTTGGGGGCCCTCTTGACCAGCCAGATCGCGGCCATCGTCATCGTGCTCGTCTTCACGCAGTTCGTGGAGCCGATCCTGCGCATCGTCGCCGGCGCCTGGGAGTGGTCGGCAGAGCTCGCCCGCTACCTCCCGGGTGCGGCCACCGACTCGCTCGTCGGTGCCGGCATCATCGCCTCCATCGGCCAGCTCGATCCCACCGTGCCGGGCGTGATCGAGCCGCTCACCCGACTCGAGGGGGGCCTTGTGCTGACGGCACTGAGCGTGCTGCTCGTCGCTGTCGCGGCCGTGACCACCCTCCGACGCGACGTTGAGTAGGGCCGCGCGCACGCCGATCCCCCATCAGGGGCGAATTCAGGGCCGACCCGTAGACTCGACCCGATGTCCACGATCACGAACGGCGCCCTCGGCCAAACGCTGACCGCGCCCGTCATTCCTGAGCGTCGCGAGCGGCTCACCCCGGTCGAGGTCGACCGCCCCAAGCGCGTGCTGTTGGCCGCGCCGCGCGGCTACTGCGCCGGCGTCGACCGCGCCGTCATCGCCGTCGAGAAAGCGCTCGAGCAGTACGGTGCGCCGGTCTACGTGCGCAAGCAGATCGTGCACAACGTGCACGTCGTCAGCGAACTCGAGAAGGCCGGCGCGATCTTCGTCGACGAGGTCGACGAGGTACCCGAAGGCTCGCACATCGTGTTCTCGGCCCACGGTGTGAGCCCCGCTGTCGTGCAGGGCGCGGCAGACCGCGAGCTGCAGGCCATCGACGCCACCTGCCCGCTCGTGACAAAGGTGCACCGGGAAGCCGTGCGGTTCTCGAAGCAGGACTACTGGATCCTCCTGATCGGTCACGAGGGCCACGAAGAGGTCGAGGGCACGATGGGGCACGCCCCGGAGCGCACCATTCTCGTGAACGACCCCGACGAGGCCGACCGCATCGAGGTGCCCGAGACCGAGAACCTCATCTGGTTGTCGCAGACCACGCTCTCGGTCGACGAGACGATGGAGACCGTGCGTCGCCTGCGCGAACGGTTCCCGCACCTGAAGGACCCGCCCAGCGATGACATCTGCTACGCGACGCAGAACCGTCAGGTGGCGATCAAGAAGGTCGCTCCCGACGCCGACCTCGTCATCATCGTCGGCTCGTCCAACAGCTCGAACAGCGTGCGTCTCGTCGAGGTTGCGCTTGAATACGGGGCGAAGGCGGCGTACCGCATCGACTACGCCAGCGAGATCCGACAGGAGTGGTTCGAGGGCGTCGCCAGCGTCGGGGTGAGCTCGGGTGCGAGCGTTCCCGAGGTGCTTGTCGAGCAGGTGCTCGCCGACCTGCGTGATGCAGGGTTCGAGAACGTCGAGATTGTGAAGACCGCAGAAGAAGATCTGATGTTCTCGCTGCCGAAGGAACTCCGAACGAACGCCACGGGAGAGCGCGACGAGCGCGCTCTCGGCGGTCGCACCCGGAGCTGAGGCGATAGGGCGCCGGGCAGTGCCGTCCGATCAGGCGCCCACAGCGCCCCCGAGCGATTCGTTCGCGTCTTTGCCGGCGCCGCGCGGGGTGACGGCTGCGGGTCTCGTTCGAGGGCTCAGCGCTGCGATGCGTTGGATCGGTCCCGTATCGGTGCTGTTGGTGCTTGCCGTGATCGGCGAGACGGCCGTCGTGCTCGAGCACGGCCCCGCGTCCGTGCCGCTCGTGCTGACACTGCTTCCCGTCCTCGTCACGTCGCTGGCACTCGCCGCCCGCCCGAGCGTCGTCACGATGGTGACGCACCTCGGCGTGGGGCTCACCATCGGCACGGCGTATGCAGCACTGGCCACCTCCTTCGCCGCACCCCTCGGGGATCGCTCGGGCTTCCTGGTCGAGGGCGCTGCCGTCGCGCTGATCTTTGTCGGGGCGCTCGGCACGCGGGGCGTGAACGGCATCGGCTGGATCCTGGCGGGGCTCGGCGTCGGAACGATCGCGATTGCCCTGGGCGCCGCCATCGCGGGCGAGCAGCCTCGCTTTTCGCCCGACCGCATCATTGACGCCCTCATCATGGTCTTCGCCTTTGCCGTGGTCGACATCGGGTGGCGGCGCAGCGGCGGGCGCCTCCCCGCCTTCCGCGACATCGCCCGCGAGACGCGTCGCGCCGACGAGCGTCGCCGCCGTGAACGGTCGGCTGCCGCTGTCGTGCACGACACCGTCCTGTCCGATCTCGCCGCCATTGCTCACGGAGACGGCGCTTTCGATGAGGGGATGCGCGACCGCATCCGGGCGGACCTCACGCGTTTGGAGGGTGCGAGCGCGACGGACACCGGCACCGTCTCGATCTTGCCGCGCGAGGGCACATTCGGCCGCGCCCTGCTGGACCTGGTCGAGGATTACCGCTGGCGTGGCGGCCGCATCGACCTGGCCGGCACGGAGCTGTTGACGGATGATTCCCTCCCGCCCGTTGTCGCGGAGGCGTTGCACGCCGCCGTCGCGGCGACGCTCGACAACGTGCGTCGCCACGCATCGGCCAATCACGTCGAGCTGACGCTCGGAGGAGACGACGACCGCCTCACGGTGCTCGTCGTCGATGACGGACTGGGCTTCGACGTTGACGCGGTGGCGGTCGACCGTCTGGGTCTCCGCGAGTCGATCATCGGCCGTATGGAGCGTGCCGGGGGATCCGCGAGGATCTGGTCGTCGGAAGCGGGCACGACCGTGTTGCTCTCGGCCCCCCGCGCGACGGCGGAGGCCGAGCGATGACCGTGTGGTGGCGGCGCTCGGCCAACGAGGTCGACACGCTCAGCTGGCTGACCGCGTCGCTCGTGACCGCGTGGGTTCCCGTCCTGATCGTGGCGCTCGGGGCCGGTGGGGTTCTGCTCGGTGAGCAGGGCGCCGATGCGCCCGGTTTTCAGTGGGCTGCCGTCGTGCTGGCCGCACTGGCCACCGGTGCCATCCATTTCGCCGCCCGTCCCACCCGTCGACGTTTCGGAACAGCCACGGCAATTGTCGTGGCCGTCTTGGCGAGCTCGGCGGTTCTCGTCAGCGGGTGGGGGATCGCGCGAGGGGGCCAGGGAGCGACTGCAGAGCTCGTCCCCGAGCTGTGGTGGGCTCCGGTCGCGGTGGCGCTCGTCGTCATGTCGCTCAGCCCGTTCGTTCCCGGCCGCGTCTTCCTGCCCGCCGGAGCGATGGTTGCCGGTGCCAGCGTGCTGGGTGCTGCATTCGCGACAGAGCCGCTTGCGGCCGTCTCCCCGGGAGCGGAGGTGGTGATCGCCGCATCCTCACCGCTGTTCGCCCTCATCGGCGGCACCTTCCTCACGCGCGCGCTCATCGACGAAGTGCAGGGCTGGCGCTCCGGCATCGTCGACACCATCGCGGTGCCGCCCGCGCGCGAAAGGGCGGTGTCGATCGTGGACCGCACTACGCACGGGGTGCTCAGCACGGACGCATTGCCCTTCCTGCGGGCCATCGCCGATGGCGCGCCGGTGGACGCCGCCACGCGCGCGCGGGCGGCCGACCTGGCGGCCGAGCTGCGCACCGCGCTCATCGACCGTGAGGGCAGCGGGTGGCTCGGAGCCGTCGTTGCCACCCGGGCGGTGCACGTCACCGACCCGCACCGCCTTGCTGATCGTGTCTCCCTCGACCAGCGCGCGGCGATCCTCGCGCTCATCGACGGGGTGTTCTCCGACCAGACCGCCGGCGTGTATGCCGCGCGGTTGGAACTTGCTCCAGGCGGCGACGGCCACGTCGCTGTCGCGCTCACGCTCGATCTTGAGCTTCCGGAGGGACGCCGCACCGCGGTGCTGGCCCCGTACTACCTGACGGCGAAGTCGGTCGTGCGGGACATCTCGTGGACCAACGGACGCTCGCTCGTCGTCCGGTTCGGAGTCGACGGCGAGCGGTAGCCCCGCCTCCGCACACGAGCACTAGCCTTGGCGCGAGGGGAGGGCCATGCCGACGGTCGCACTGCCGCGAGATGTCGCCGCCGCCGTCGTGGTGTCGGGGCTCTCGACCGCCATGCGCGCCGTCGCGATCGGGGGTACGGCGCTGACCGTCGTCATGTCGGTCGATGTGGTTCTCTCCGCCGGGCTCGACCCCCTGCGTGTGCCCATCGTTGCGGCGCCGGCGGTCGCGGTGCTCCTCCTCGCCGCACTGTTGCTCATGCTGCCCTCTCGCGCGACCGCGGCGCTCTACCTGGCCGGCGGCGGGGTTGCCGCCGCGGCGTCTGTCGTTGCGGTGGTGGCGCTCGCCGAGCAGGGCGATGATCCGTTTATCCTGAATCGCGTTGCCACCGCGTTGCCGCTCGTCGGTGCCCTCGGCGGCAGCGCCCGCAGCGGGGTGCGCTGGACGCTTGCCGCGCTCGCCGTGTCGTACGCCGCTCTCGCGGTCGGCTGGTGGGCGGTCGGCACTCCTGGTCCGTTCGGCTACGGCCCGCTCATCGTGGGTGTCGTGTCACTCACCGGTTTCGGGTTGCTCGCCGCGGTGCGCTATCGCGCGAAGCAGCGCGTTCCCGAGTTCCTGGCGGTGCAGCGAGCGGTCTTGATCGATGAACGCGAGCGTGAATTGCAGCGACGAGCGGCGGCGGCCGTGCACGACACAGTCCTCGCCGATCTCGCGGTCATCGCGATGACGGCCGGCACCGTCGATGAGCGGATGCGCGACCACATTCTGCGGGACCTCGACGCGATCGTGCGCCCGACCGCCCGCCGAGTGTCGTCGTCCACGGCCGTGGCGGCAGCCCCCGCACCGCTCGCCGACGCGCTGCTTGAGCTCGCCGATCACTACCGCTGGACCGGGGTGAGTGTGCAACTGAGCGGCGCCGAGGAACTCACGGCGGAGGTGCCTGAGCCCGTCGTCGACGCGCTCGTCGGTGCCACCCGCGCGGCGCTCGACAACGTTGCGGCACACGCCGGTACCGGCCAGGCTGAACTCGTCGTCGGTCAGCGTGACGACGCGATCGCCCTTCTCGTCGTCGACGCAGGTGTCGGTTTCGACCCCGACGCCGTCGGCGCCGATCGACTGGGCCTGCGCGAATCGATTGACGGACGAATCCGCACGGTCGGCGGGTCGGTGCGCATCTGGTCTGGCGAGGAGGGCACCACCGTCATGATGCGGGTTCCGCTCGGGGCGCGCGATGAGTGACCGTTCGCACGTGTCGCCCTGGTCGACCGACCCGATCAGCTGGGTGACGACCGCCGCGATTCCGGTGACGGCAACGGTTCTCGCCGTCGTCTACAGCGTGATCGAGGTGATCGCCGTTCCGCCGCGCGGCGGCGCCCTGCAGTGGCTCGGCATTCTGCTGCTCGCCGCATCGGGTGCGGTCGTGCATCTGCGCACGCGTCCGCCGCGCGGCGTGCTGGGCACACCCGAGATCGTGGCCGTACTCGGCTTGTTGAGCGCCGCCACGCTGTGCTCGGCTCTCGACTATCAGGGAGTCGCCTTCCCGATCACGCTCTGGTGGGCGCCGTTCGGGGTGTCTCTCGTGCTCGTTGCCATGGCCCCCTACGTGCGCGCGTCGAGCATCGCCGCGCTCGCTGTCGCGCTGGTAGTGGGTGTCGCGCTCATCGCCTTTGTGCTCGTCGTTCCCGACGACCCGAGCTGGCCGCCAGTCACGACCGCGCTCATCGTGGCCACCCCGATCGTGGCCGGGGGTACCGTGAGTGCGGTGCTCTCCGGCAGCATCGTGCGCCGGCTCATGCGCTGGAGCGAGCGGCCCCTCCCTGCGGCGCCCGCGATCGGACCGGAGGGCATCGATGACCGGGCGCTCGTGCGGGCCGTCGACGACGAGATCTCGGAGCAGTTGGCAGCCGCCGTCACGTTTCTGCGCACTGTTGCCCGGCGGGGCGAGGTCACCGACAGGGATGCGCGCCAGGCCCGTTCGTTGTCGCTCGAATTGCGGGCGAGGCTCATCGCCGACGCGTCGGCCACCTGGCTCGAGCGCGTCGTGCGCGGTCACCCCGTCGACCTGGACGACCCCGAGCGTCTCGCCGACCGGTTGAGTGTCGCGCAGCGCACCGCCCTGCGCGCGATGATCGATGCGCTGCTCGCGCATCCCGAATCGGGGTTCGTGTCGGCGAGTATTTCGCTGCGCGGGTCCGTCTCAGGCGATGTCGCTGTCGCGATGCGCATCAACACGACCCTGCCCGAGGGGCGGCGCATCAGCTTCCTGGCCCCCTACTACGTCTCGTTGTCGTCGGCCGTGCGCGACATCCAGTGGCGCGACGGGGCGACCCTCAACGTGGAGTTCGAGGCGCCCGCCGAAACGACAGCGGGGCGTGCGCCGCTCGTGCAGCGCACGCCCCGAAGCGAGACGGCAGGGGATCGGGACTAGCGGCCCGAGTGCCCCGCCGAGCCGAGCTGCTGCGTGGCCTCGACGACGCGCTTTGCCATCGCGGACTCGGCGGCCTTGCCCCACGCGCGCGGGTCGTAGACCTTCTTGTTGCCGACCTCGCCGTCGACCTTCAAGAAACCGTCGTAGTTCTTCAGCACGCTGTCGGCGACCGAGCGGCTGTAGGCGTACTGCGTGTCGGTGTCGATGTTCATCTTGATGACACCGTTCGCGACCGCGGTGGCGATCTCCTCGTCGGTCGAGCCCGAGCCTCCATGGAAGACGAGGTCGAGCGGCAGGGCGGCCGTGCCGTACTTGGCGGCAATGCCGTCCTGGATCTCCTTGAGCAGTTCGGGGCGCAGCTTCACGTTGCCCGGCTTGTAGACGCCGTGCACGTTGCCGAAGGTGAGGGCGGCCATGTAGCGGCCGTTCTCGCCGAGGCCGAGCGCCTCGACGGCCTGCTCGACGTCGCCGAGGGTCGTGTAGAGGGCCTCGTTTGAGCCCTCGTGCTGCACGCCGTCTTCCTCGCCGCCGACGACACCGATCTCGACCTCGAGGATGGCGTTGATGTTCTTCATGCGCGGCAGCAGCTCGCGGGCGATCTCGATGTTCTCGGCGAGCGGCACGGCCGAGCCGTCCCACATGTGTGACTGGAAGATCGGGTTGCGGCCCGCCTTCACCTCGGCCTCGCTCGCGGCGATCAGCGGCATGACGAAGCCGTCGAGCGCGTCTTTCGGGCAGTGGTCGGAGTGCAGGGCAACGGTGATGGGGTAGTTCTTGGCCACCTCGGTGGCGAACGCGGCGAAGGCGAGAGCGCCCGAGGCGCGGGCCTTCACGCTTTGGCCGGCGAAGTAGTCGGCGCCGCCCGTGGTCACCTGCAGGATGCCGTCGGAACCCGCTTCGGTGAGACCCTGCAGTACGGCGTTGATCGTCGACGACGACGACACGTTGATGGCGGGGTAGGCGAACCCGCCCTTCTTGGCCTTATCGAGCATCTCGGCGTACTGCTCGGGGGTGGCGATGGGCATGGTGCTCCTCGTGCGTGGTGGGCTGTGGGGACGGCTCCGAGTCTAGCCAGCGTGCGGCGCCCGGCCGCTAGGCTGGGGGAGCGCTGTTCTACCACCCGGCGCGTCCGTTCATCCGTTTGATCGACGCCGAGAGAAGGACGCCACTGTGGTGACCACCGAAACCGGAACCCTGTTCCTGCACCCCGACCGCAACCTCGCCATGGAGCTGGTGCGCGCGACCGAGGCGGCCGCGATCCGCTCGGCCCCCTACATCGGACGCGGCGACAAGAACGCGGCCGACGGTGCGGCGGTGGATGCGATGCGCAAATTCTTGGGGACGGTGAACTTCACGGGCGTCGTCGTCATCGGGGAGGGCGAGAAAGACAATGCCCCCATGCTGTTCAACGGCGAACAGGTCGGTACCGGCAACGGCCCGATGTGCGACATCGCCGTCGACCCGATCGACGGCACCTCACTCACGGCCGCCGGCCGCAGCCACGCGATCTCGATGATCGCGGTCGCCGATCGGGGAACCATGCTGGACGCCTCCAGCGTGTTCTACATGGACAAGATCGTCACGGGTCACGAGGGAATCGGCGTCGTCGACATCCGCCAATCGGTCGGCGAGAACATCCGAGCCCTCGCCGCGGCGAAGGGCAAGCGTGTCGATCAGATGCGCATCGCCGTGCTCGACCGGCCGCGCCACCAGGGTCTCATCGACGAGATTCGCGAGGCGGGCGCCGGTACACGCCTCATCCTCGACGGTGACGTCGCCGCCGGCATCAACGCCGCGCGTCACGACACCCGCATCGACATGGCGATCGGCACCGGAGGGAGCCCCGAGGGAGTCGCGACGGCGTGCGCGGTGAAGGCGCTCGGCGGCTTCATTCAGGGCCGGCTCGCCCCCGGATCGGACGAGGAGCGTGACCGCGGCTCCGCGGCCGGCCTGAAGTTCGACCACGTCTACGAAGCCAACGAGCTCGTGAGCAGCGACAACACCTTCTTCGTCGCGACCGGAGTCACCGACGGCGAACTTGTGCGTGGCGTGCTGCGCGACGGGCCGATGATCCGCACCGAGTCGATCGTGCTGCGCTCACGCTCGGGCACGATCCGCCGCGTCGTAGCCGACCACCAGGTCTCGAAGTGGCTTAACGAGGACGAGGTGCTCGGGCTGTAGCTCGGTTCGGATCCGCGCGACGCTAGGCCGCGTCGTCGCCCGGCGGGTTCTGCAGCACTGAGATGATATTGCCGGCCGGGTCGGTGAACCACGCGATGTCGGGGCCCCGCCCCGTCGCGATCCCCCGGGAGATGCCGCGTGCATCCTGGTCGAAGCCGTCGTAGCGGCTGATCTCGACGCCGGCCGCAACGAGGGCGTCGACGGCGACGTCGATGTCGTCGACCTCGAGATTCAGCACCGTGTACGTCGCGGGCACGTGGTCGGGTTTGGGATACACGAGCACCCAGCCGCCGCCGGGCAGGTCGATAGCGAGCTGGCCCATATCGGCGTATCCGACGTCGAGGCCGAGAATGCGACCGTAGAAGTCGTGCGCGGCGTCGACGTCGGGAACGGCGAAACCGGCGAAGGCGAAGCGCGTGACGATCATGTCGCGACGCTACTCCGCCTCCGCCGGTCAGGCTAGAGGCTGGTGCGCTACAGCAGGCTCGGGATCTTCTGCTCTTCCGCCGTGTTGGCGCGGCGGAACCAGAACGTCACGAAGGTCGAGATGATCACGATGAACAGCGAGTACAGCGCCGGCACGATCAGGATCAGGCCGATCTCGGGGGTGCCCGAGAAGGTCAGGATCACGATCGCGATAGCCAGCGGCCCGTTTTGGATGCCCGTCTCGAGGCCGATCGTGCGCGCGTTCGCCGGGTGCAGGCGGATCGCTCGCGCGATGAAGTAGGCCACGAAGATGCCCACGAGTCCGAGCCCGATCGCCACCGTGTAGGTCTGCCACGGGGTGGAGGTCAGCAGCGCCCAGTTGCGCGGCACCCACGTCGCCATGAGGAACACGATGAAGAACAGGCCGAAGAATCCGCCGAGTAGCTCCATGAACGCGCCGATGTTGGCGCTGTAGCGCCGGAGGATCATGCCCGCGACGACGGGGATGAGTAGCGTCGCGAGCGTCACCACGATGTTGATGATCGGGATCTGCAGGTCGCTCTCCTCCGTGAACACGAAACCGCCGTAGAAGGCGAGAACGAGCGGCGTCATGAGAATCGCCCACAGCGTCGAGTTCGTCGTCATGATGACGCTGAGGGCAAGGTTGCCCTTCGAGAAGTACGTGAAGATGTTCGACGTCGTGCCGGCGGGTACGCAGCCCATCAGCAGGGCACCCAGGGCGACGGGCCCTGCGTACTCTCGCGGCAGTTGCCACAGCAGCGTGATGACGAGCACGTAGGCCAGCAGCGGCATGATGCCGAACTGGGTCACGAAGCCGATGATCAGCCCGTACGGTCGGCGCAGCGCCGACTTGAAGTCACGAGGCGTGAGCCCGGCGCCGAGGCCGAACATGATGACGAAGACGAGTCCGACGAGCAGTGCCTGCTCGAACGGGGTGACGACGTCTTGCTCGTTGACGACCGTCGTCGAGAGGCTGAAGAAGGATGCGGCGATCACGACAGCTCCCTTCCTTGCGTCTCGATACTGGCCGTTTCGCTCGTGACCGCTTCGGCCCGCAGCTCGCGGCGGAGGATCTTGCCGATGGGGCTCTTCGGCAGTTCGTCGACGAAGCGCACCGACTTCGGCACCTTGTAGGCGGCCAGTGACTCGCGGCAGTGCGCGATGATCTCGGCCTCCGTCGGGCGGGGGTCGTTCGCAACGACGTAGGCGCGGACGGCCTCCCCGGTCTTGTCGTCAGGGATGCCGACGACGCCGACCTCGTTGACGCCGGGCATGGAGGCGATGCGCTCTTCGACCTCGTTGGGGAAGACGTTGAAGCCCGAGACGAGCACCATGTCTTTCTTGCGGTCGACAATCGTGAAGTAGCCGTCAGCGTCCATTTCGGCAATGTCGCCGGTGCGGAACCAGCCGTCGAGCATGGCGTTCGCGGTCTCGTCGTCGCGCTGCCAGTAGCCCTTCATGATCTGCGGGCCGCGGGCGACGATCTCACCGGGCTCTCCGACGCCGGCGTCGGTGCCGTCGTCTTTCACGCAGCGCACGTCGGTCGAGGGCACCGGAATGCCGATGGTGCCGTCTTTCACCTCGCCGCCGAAGGGGTTGAAGGTGAGAACGGGCGAGGTCTCGGTGAGCCCGTAGCCTTCGACGATCGGGGTGCCGGTGACCTCGCGCCAGCGCTCCGCGACCGACTCGTGCAGAGCCATGCCGCCGGCGGCCGAGCCGATCAGGTGCTTCGGCGGGTGCTCGACGAACCAGCGTTCGTTGAGCAGGGCGTTGAAGAGCGTGTTCACGCCTGTGGTCCAGGTGATTTTGTAGTTCTCGAACGCGCGCTTCAGGTTGCTCGGCGGCCGCGGCGAGGGAACCAGGATGTTGCGCGCGCCCATGTGGAAGAAGCCGATCAGATTCACCGTGAAGGCGAAGATGTGGTACAGCGGCAGGGCCGTGAGCACCGTCTCCTTGCCGGGGCGGATGCTTTCGCCGAGCATCTGCAGCATCTGCATCGTGTTCGACACGAGGTTGCCGTGCGTGAGCATCGCGCCCTTCGACACCCCCGTCGTGCCGCCGGTGTACTGCAACGCGGCGATCGTGTCGAGATCGACTCCATCGAGGTAGCCGGAACTGCGCCCCATGAGCGTGCGGCCGCGATCGAGAGCGGTCTGGAAGGACGTGTGCTCGACCTCGATTGTCGGCAACGACCGGTTCCAGTACTTCTGCACGAGGCGGATCACGCCGGCGACGACCGGCGGGAAGAACTCGGCGATGCGGACGGTGACCACCGTCTGTATGCCGGTTGCCGACACCACCTCGGGCAGTCGGTCGGCAAACATGTCGATGATGACGAGAGCCTTCGCGCCCGAGTCACTGAACTGGTGTGTCATCTCGCTCGCGGTGTAGAGCGGGTTCGTGTTGACGAGCACGAGGCCGGCCTTGAAGATGCCGAACGCGACGATCGGGAAGGCGAGACAGTTCGGCATTTGGACGGCGACTCGGTCGCCCGCCTCGAGCTTGAGCTCTTCGCGCAGGTACGCAGCAAAGGCGTCGGACAGCTCGTCGACCTGGTTGTAGGTCAGTGAGCCGTTCATGCCGTTCGGCATGCACTGCGTGAATGCGATCTGGTCACCGTAGTCGGTGGTCGCTTTCGACAGCAGGTCGGGCATGTGCCGGAAGGGGGTTGCGACGAGCTCATGCTCGACGCCGCTCGGATAGTGGGCGAGCCAGGGGCGTTGGGTCATCGTTGATCTTTCGCCAAGGGTGGACCCCGGCACCTCGTTGCACCAGGGATTGCCGCAATCCTAGCGACGGGCGCGAACGCGACTCACTCGCCTCGCTGGTCCTCCACAGTCTCGAGCTCGCCCGTGGTCGACAGATTGTCGACAAGCTCCATCGCGGTGATTTCGCGCGGCCCCTCTTCGATGGATGCGAGCGGCCCGAGCACGGTCGACTCGTCGAGGCGCTGCAGCTTGCGCGCGCTCGGCAGCACCTGGCGCTCCATCGACCCGACGAAGCCGTTGTAGTTCTTGACCGTGCCCTCGATCGAGCGGCCGAGCTTTTCGATGTGCCCGGCGAGTGTGCCGAGCCGGCCATAGAGTTCGCGGCTCAGGTCGAACAGCTGCTTGGCGTCTTCGGTCAGAACGTCTTGCTGCCACGAGAAGGCGACGGTCTTGAGAACTGACCACAGAGTGACGGGGGAGGCGAGGGCGACGCGCTTCGAGAAGGCGTAGTCCATGATCGCGGGGTCGGCCTCCATGGCGCTCGAGACGAGCGACTCGCTCGGAATGAACGCGATGACGAGTTCGGGGGAGGCGTCGAGCCCCGCCCAGTACGCCTTCGAGCCGAGCGCGTCGATGTGTGAGCGGACGGCCTTGACGTGCTGCTTCATCAGCGTCTCGCGCCGCGCGCCCTCGTCGCCCGTGGCGGTGATGGCGATCTGGCTGGCCTCGAGGTAGGCGGTGAACGGCACCTTCGCGTCGACGGCGATGTTCTTGCCGCCGGGAAGGTGGATCACCATGTCGGGGCGGCCCGCGCCCGCGTCGGAGCTGATGCTCGCCTGCGTGTCGAAGTCGACCCGCTCGATGAGGCCGGCGGCCTCGACGACATTGCGCAGCTGGGTCTCGCCCCACACGCCGCGCACGCTGTTCGACCGCAGGGCGCTCGCGAGCGACTCGGCCGTTGCGCGCAGACGCTCTTCCGACTCGGTGGCCGACTTCAGCTGCTGCGTCAACTGCCCGTGCTGCTGGCTGCGCTGCGTCTCGAGCTCGGTGACCTTCGCCTGCATCGTGCGCAGGGTCTCTTGCACGGGGGTGAGCGCCTGCAGCACCTTGCTGTCCGAGCGCTCTCGCTCTTCGCGAGCGCGCTGCTCGGCCTGCGCGCGCTCGACGAACTCGCGGTGTGCCTGCTGGGCCTGCGTCACCTGCTCACGCAGGCCCTCGGCCGTGGCCGTAAGTCCGGCGAGCTCGGCGGTGAGCTCGGCCCGAACCGCCGCTTCCTCGGCCCGAACCTGGGCGAGCGCTGCCTCGTGTCGCGCAGCCACGACGGCGGGGTCGTCACCGGTGGGGCTCGCCCCACGCCGGCCGATGACAAAGCCCACAATCGCGCCAACGATGACGCCGAGCACGAGACCGATGACGAGGGGTACGAGGAACTCCATACCCCTTACTTTCGCAGGCAGCTCCGACAACCGCTTCGCACACGTGGGCGCGCCGTAGGGTGGCGTCATGTCGACCACTCCGGGGCGCCCCGAGCTCAGCGCCGACGACTTGCGCGTCTTGCTCGCCGTCGCCCGCCTCGGCCGGCTCACCGCCGCCGCCGATCTTCTCGGCATCGACCACACCACGGTGCGTCGTCGACTCGACCGTCTGGAAGCGGCGCTCGGCGCGCGCGTACTCGACCGCGGTGTCGACGGCTGGCACCTCACGGGCCTCGGCCGCGACGTCGTCGAGCGTGCGGCGACCCTCGACGACGTGCTCGACCAGGTCGCGGCCATTGCCGAGGGTGACCACACGGTGCGCGGCACGGTGCGCGTGGCGGCGCCGGACGGCTTCGGCTCGCTCATCATCGCGCCGGCGCTCGCGGATGTGCGTTCCGAGCATCCCGGAATTGCGGTCGAATTGGTGACCTCCACCCGACCGCTCAGCCTGCGGGGGTCGGGCTTCGACCTCGCCGTGACCATTGGTCAGGCGGCGGGCGCGCGGGTCACGGCCGAACCGCTCACCGACTACGCGCTGCGGCTCTACGCGAGCGCCGACTACCTCGCGGCGCACCCGACCGTTCGTACCGTGGCCGACCTCGCCGGGCTCGAGCTGATCTTCTACGTCGATGCGCTGTTGACCGTGCAGGAGCTCGACCTGGCTCCGGTGCTCGGCGGCATGCGCACGGGATTCGCCTCCACGAACGTGTTCGCGCAGCTGGAGGCGGTGCGCGCGGGCGCCGGCATCGGCCTGCTGCACGCCTTCATGGCCGAGAACGATCCCGGCCTCGTGCCGGTCCTGCCCGATGAGGTCGAGTTCCGGCTGCGCTTCACCCTGTCGTCGCGGCCCGAAAGCCCGGCCGTCGGAGCGGTCGCGATCGTGCGCGATGCGCTGTTTCGGGCGGTCGAGAGCCGCCGCGCCGAGCTGCTGCCGGGCGGCTGACGCGTCCGTCCCGCGGACCGTGCGCAGCGCGCATCCCGAATCTGCGTTTCTGCACAATGGATGCGCGGGCTTGGCCCTTGAGCGCAGAACGTGCGTGACCGAGACTGGCAGCAGCGCACCCGCGCCCACACCTCGGGAGAGAACCCATGTCGATCGTCCAGCACTACGTGAACGGGGCCGCGTTCGCCGGCACCTCGAGCCGCACCGCCCCCGTCTACAACCCGGCCCAGGGCGCCGTCGCCCGCGAGGTCGCCCTCGCCTCGAAAGCCGACCTCGACCTCGCCGTCGCCGCCGCGAAGGACGCCCTGCCCGGCTGGGCCGGCACGAGCCTCGCGAAGCGCCAGCAGATCATGTTCGCCTTCCGCGAGGCGATGAACGCCCGCAAGAACGAGCTCGCGGCCATCATCACGGCCGAGCACGGCAAGGTCACCTCCGATGCGCTCGGCGAGATCAGCCGCGGCATGGAGGTCATCGAGCTGGCCACCTCGCTGCCGCAGCTGATGAAGGGCGAGTACAGCGAGTCGGTGTCGACCGGGGTCGACGTGTACTCGATCAAGCAGCCCGTCGGCGTCGTGGGCATCATCAGCCCCTTCAACTTCCCGGCGATGGTGCCGCTGTGGTTCTTCCCGCTGGCGATTGCCGCCGGCAACACGGTCGTCCTGAAGCCGAGCGAGAAGGACCCGTCGGCCGCGATCTGGATGGCCGAGCTGTTCAGCGAGGTCGGCCTGCCCGCCGGCGTCTTCAACGTCGTCAACGGCGACAAGGAGAGCGTCGACGCGCTGCTCGACAACCCCGACGTTGCCGCGATCAGCTTCGTCGGCTCGACCCCGATCGCGCAGTACATCTACGAGCGCGGCACCGCCAACGGCAAGCGCGTTCAGGCCCTCGGTGGCGCGAAGAACCACATGCTCGTGCTGCCCGACGCCGACCTCGACCTCGTCGCCGACTCGGCCGTCAACGCCGGCTTCGGCTCGGCCGGTGAGCGCTGCATGGCCATCTCGGTTGTCGTCGCCGTCGAGCCCGTCGCCGATGAGCTGATCGCGAAGGTGCGCGAGCGCATGGCGACCCTCAAGGTCGGCGACGGCACCCGCAACTGCGACATGGGCCCGCTCATCACCAAGGAGCACCGCGACAAGGTCGCCGGCTACCTCGACGTGGCCGAGGAAGACGGCGCGACGATCGTCGTCGACGGCCGCGGCATCGAGGTCGACGGCGCCGCCGACGGCTTCTGGCTCGGCCCGACCCTCATCGACAACGTGCCGACCACCTCGCGCGTCTACACGGAGGAAATCTTCGGCCCCGTGCTCTCGGTCGTCCGCGTCGCCTCGTACGACGAGGGCCTCGCGCTCATCAACGCCTCGCGCTTCGGCAACGGCACGGCGATTTTCACCAACGACGGGGGAGCAGCCCGCCGCTTCCAGAACGAAGTCACCGTTGGCATGGTCGGCATCAACGTGCCGATCCCCGTGCCGGTCGGCTACTACTCGTTCGGCGGCTGGAAGGATTCGCTGTTCGGCAACGCGAAGGCCTACGGCACGCAGGCGATCGGCTTCTTCACCCGCGAGAAGGCCGTCACCTCGCGCTGGCTCGACCCGAGCCACGGCGGCATCAACCTGGGCTTCCCGCAGAACTAAGCGGTGCCCACCGGCCCCGCTCGGTGACGCCGCGTGACACCCCGTGACCGTTCGTGTCGCGGGGTGTCACTGCGTGTCGGGGATGCTCGACAGGGCTTCCCTGACGCCTCTAGCGTCCCCGCATGACACTTCTCACCGACGCCCCCAGCACCCCGTCCACCATCCCCGCCGTCTCCATCGCTGAGCGGGCCGAACGCCTCGACGCGGCCGGCGCCGCCTGGTCGGAGCGCATCGCTGCCGACCCGTCCACCGCGAAGCTGACCTTCCGCGCATCCGGAATCGCGGAGGGGTCGGTCGCGACCACGATCCGCGCCGGAAAGCACCGATTCGTCGTGGACGAGCCGGAGGCGCTCGCCGGCGACGACGTCGCCGCGAGCCCCGTCGAGTACGCGCTCGGCGCGCTCATCTCGTGCCAGGTCGTCGTGTACCGCCTGTACGCGCGCGCCCTCGGAATCCGCCTGCTCGACATCGCGATCGAGGCGGAGGGCGACCTGGATGCGCGCAATCTGCTCGGCATCGACGACACGGTTCGCCCCGGCTTCAGCGCCGTGCGCCTGACCATCACCCTGACCGGGCCCGAGTCGACTGAGCGCTACGAGTACCTGCGCGAGGTCGTCGACGCGCACTGCCCGGTGCTCGACCTCTTCCAGAACCCGACCCCGGTCTCAGCGACGGTGCGCAAGGGCTAGGCCTACCCGCGGGCCAGCCTCACGCGAGTGCGGCAGGGCGGCGGTCGGCGGCGTCCTCGTCGGCGCGCGGTCCGATCATCCCGATGCGGGTGCCGCAGACGCTCGCGAGCTCGTCACCGTCGTCGACGCCGTGGCGCTTCGCCGCGTGCACGACGATCGCGGCGCACGCCTCGGCGTCGGCGAGCGCGTCGTGGTGGGCGAAGTCCTCGAAGCCCGCCGCCATCGCCGCGACCGGCAAGCGATACGAGTCGAGGTGGTACGTCTTACGCGCGACGCGCAGGCTGCACAGGTAGCGAGCGTCGGGCACGTCGAGGTTGCTGGCGCGGCAGGCGGCCTGCAGCACGCCCATGTCAAAGCCGGCGTTGTGCGCGGCGAGGAGGTCGCCGTCGACGAACTGCCACAGTCGGTCGAACTGCTCCGCCCACAGGGGCGCGTCGACGATGTCGTCGGCCGTGATGCCGTGAATGCGCGTGTTCCACTCGTTCATGACGTCGTAGCCGAACGGCGGGCGGATCAGCCACGACTCTTTGTCGACCACCCGACCGTCGCGCACCTTCACGAGCCCCACTGAGCAGGCGCTCGCCGCGTGGCCGTTAGCGGTCTCAAAGTCGATGGCGGTGAAGTCGAGGGGCACGAGGTCGATGCTCGCATGAGCCGCCGACGCGGGCCCTCGGGCTCGCCGTGCGGCCCTAGCCTTGACACTCGTGAACGCTCTTCGTCGCTATAGCCCGCCGGTCTTCGCCCAGCTCTTCTGGGCGTCGAACTTCGTGGTGGCCGCGCTCGTCGTCGACGAGTTCACCCCCGTCGAGTTGACCTGGTTGCGCTGGTTGGGCGCCGTGCCGATCCTCGTGCTCGTCGCCTGGTGGCTCGAGAAGCCGCAGTGGCGCGCGGCGCTTCGCGAGTGGCCGATTCACACCCTGCAGGCGATCCTCGGCATGGTCGGCTACACCCTGTTTCTCTATGCGGCGCTCGCGACGACGTCGCCCGTGACGGCATCCGTGATCAGTGCGATCAATCCGGCCGTCATTGCGATCGCGGCCGTCATCTTTCTCGGCGAGCGCATCCTGAAGATGGGTGCCCTCGGCATCGCCATCTCGTTCGTGGGCGTTCTCATCGTCGTCTTCACCGGTTCGGGAGAGTTCGCGCTCGTCTTCTCGCCGGGCGACCTGCTCATGCTCGGCGCGATCAGTGTCTGGACGGCATACGTCATCGTCAGCCGCCGCGTGAAGACGCCGCCCATCACCGCCACGGCGGTACAGGCGGGCCTGAGCGTCGTCGTGATGCTGCCGCTGCTGGCGATCGTCGGCCTGCCGATGCTGTCGTCGACGCCGAGCGGTGAGGCGTGGCTCGGCCTCGCCTGGATCATCATCTTCCCGTCGGCCCTGTCGTACCTGCTCTGGAACATCGGCGTCACGAACCTTGGCCCCTCGAAGACGGGCGTCTTCCTGAACCTGCTGCCGGTCTTCACGGCGCTCATCGCATTCGCGTTCGGCGACGTCATCACGCCGGGTGAGCTCATCGGGGGCGTCATCGTGCTCGCGGGCGTCTTCCTGACGACCCGCCCGGGGGCGACGAAGGGCGCGGATGCTGCGCACCCGCCGACGGGACCGGTCGCCACCGCGGCGCCCGCCCCGCCCACACAGCCGACCGAGGAACAGGCCTCGCCCGAGACGCCGCGATAGAGAAGCGGTCGTCGCCTCCGCGCCCGGGGATCAGTCGCTTGTCTGCCCCGCGCTGCCCAGGCTTGAGGCGACCACGTGCGCGGCGGCGGCAAGTGCGGGCGCGAGCGGGTGCGGATCGCGCTGGGGGAATGCCATGGAGATGGTCGCTGGCGGAATATCGGTGACGTGTACCGCGGCGATCCCATACTCGGCGAGTTCGTCGCCGACGGCAGCCGCGAGTGACAGGCCGATCACGTGACCGGCGGCTACCGCCTGCAGATAATCCTGGTTCTCCGCGAATTCGACGCGACGCGCGGGAAGCGTCCTGCCTGGCAGGTCAGCGCATCCCCAGAAGGCTTGCCAGACCTGGTCGTCGGTAGGCGGTAGCGCCCACGTCGCGTCGAGAGCGTCCAAGTCGGCGAGCGTCGCCGAACTCGCCCGTGCGAGCGCGTGCGAGTCGGCCACGAGCACGACGCGTGGTTCGACTAGGAGCGGGATGTATCGCAACCCCGACGCAGAGATCGGCGGGTTGACAATGGCTGCGTCCACGAGCCCCGCCGCGAGGCCTGCGGAAGGGTCGGCGAACGTGAACCTCTGCAAGAGAACCGTTGCGGATGTGGAGCGTTCGAACTCGCGCACGATGCGCGCCATCAATTGCTCACGGAAGGGCACGAGCCATCCGAGTCGGATGTGTGACCGGCGTTCAGTCGTGCTGGCCTTGACCAATGCGAGTGCGTTATCCACGTCCCGGACGATCTCCTCAACGCGTGTCCGCAGGAGTTCGCCCGCTTCCGTCAGGTTCACGCTTCGTGTCGTGCGAAGGAAGAGAGGTGTCCCGAGCGCCCCCTCCAGTGCACGAATCTGCCGCGAGAGGGCGGCTTGATCGATCCGGACGCGAGCGGCGGCGCGCGTGAAGTTCAGTTCCTCCGCGACAGCGAGGAACGCGCGTAGGTGCCGCAACTCCACATCCATGTCCGTTGATCATAGATTGGTGCGTAACTGGCCTTTCCCTTCGCGGTTCTCGCGACGGGATGCTGAATGCCATGAGCAAATCAACCATCGAGATGCCGGCGAAAACGCACCGATCGTCGCCTGCACAACGTCAGCGGCTTTCCTCGCGCACGATCCACCTCGTGGGAGCCGCCGTGCTGGGGGCGTTCATTTATGCGCCTCCCGTCGTTGCCGAGCCGCTGCGGCTCCTCCTGCAACTCGTCGTCATCCCGGCCGTCACCGTCACCGGACTGTTCCTGTGGAAACAGGGGCGGCTGCGTCGCTGGTCCATGCGCATACGCTACGGCCGGCCGTCAACCCCTCGACAGGCATGACCATGGCAACGGAAACGTCCAACCCGGCGACGCTCGCGGCCTCTGCCGCCGGTGACGACACTATGCGCCGCGCTCGACGCCGGGTCATCGCCCGCGCCGTCTACCTCGCCGTGCTCGTCTCGTGGGCAGCACTCAGTGTCGCGCTGGTCGCGATCTGGTTCATGACGACGCCCGGCGGCTACTTCTGGCCCGTCTGGCCCATCGTCAACTTCGTCGTGGCCGCACTTGTCTGGGGTCTCGCCGTCTACCAGCGCTTCCCGTTCCGCGTGTCCGAACGACGAGTGCGCGAGGAGATCGCTCGCCTCCGCGCGGAATAGCCCCGCGCATCCATGCGTTTGCATGAGCATGACGCGCATCGGATTTCTGTCGTTCGGCAACTGGAGCAGCGTGCAGGGCTCACTGACCCGCACGGGCGGCGACGCGATCCTGCAGGGCATCGAGCTAGCCGTCGCGGCCGAGGAGGTCGGTGTCGACGGCGCGTTCTATCGCGTGCACCACTTCGCGAAAAACTACTCGTCGCCGTACCCGATGCTTGCTGCCGCGGCAGCTAGAACCTCGCGGATCGAGCTCGGCACGGGAGTCATCGACATGCGCTACGAGAACCCGCTCGCGATGGCCGAGAACGCGGCAGCCACCGACCTGATCAGCGGCGGGCGCCTGCAGCTCGGCATCAGCCGGGGGTCACCCGAGACCTCGATTGCCGGCTACGAGGTGTTCGGGCACGTGCCCGGTGCGGCCGAGGGCGTGCGAGCCGACGAGACCGACGCCGACATGGCCAGGCGTCACACGGCGGCGTTCCGCGAAGCGATCACGGGGGTGGGGCTCGCTCCCGGCAACCCGCAGATGGTCGGCATGGCGGGGCTGCTGCCCGTGACCCCGCAGTCGCCGGGCCTGTCAGAGCGCATCTGGTGGGGCGCCGGCACGCGGGCAACCGCCGTGTGGGCGGCCGAGCAGGGCATGAACCTGATGAGCTCGACGCTGCTCACCGAAGACACGGGCGTGCCGTTCGACGAGCTGCAGGCTGAGCAGATCCGGCTGTTCCGCGAAGCGTGGGCATCAGCGGGGCACGCGCACGAGCCGCGCGTGTCGGTGAGCCGCAGCGTGATCCCGCTGATCGACGACGAGACCGAGTATTACTTCGGGCTGCATGCGCAAGGCGCGCAGCGCGACCAGGTCGGCATTCTCGACGGCGCGCGCTCGCGCTTCGGGCGCCAATACATCGGCACCCCCGACCGACTCGCGGAGGAGTTGTCGCGCGACCAGGCGGTGCAGGCGGCCGACACGCTGCTGATCACCGTGCCGAACCAGTTGGGTGTCGACTTCAACGCACGCATCCTCGAGGCGATCATGCGCGACGTGGCTCCGGCGCTGCGCGCGCCGGTCGAGTCGCTGGCGTAACCGTCGTCAGTCGAGCACGTCGCCGAAGAGGGCGAGTGCCGCCACCGCGGCGGAGCCGCTCGTCAGCGTTGCGCGGAACGACGCGGCGTTGAGGGTGTCGAGGTCGGGTCGAAGGCTCAGTGTCACGGGTTCGCCGGTGCACTCGACGCTCGTCGGGTCTGTCTCAGCGCCGCTCCACGAGGAGGCCTCGCGGATGGCGAGACCCACGAGCATTTCCCCGGAACCGAAGCACGTGACGCTGACCTCCCGGAGCGTGACGTCAGAGGGGAACTCGATGATGGTCCTCCCGTCTCCGTCTCCGTCTCCGTCTCCGTCTGTGTCGCCGCTCGTAACGGCTGCGTCGCGGAAAGCAGAGTGGGACAGAATGCCGAGCGCATCCGGTCGCTCCGCCGCGGCGGCCGTGAAGGCCTCGGCGTCTCGCTGGGCCGCGTCGAGGTCGGGAAGTTCCGCAGAGCATCCCGCCAGTATCGCCACCGCGACACCAATCGTGAGTATGCGTCGAGGGTGGGTCATGGGCTCACGGTACACCGCCATCGCTCCTCGGGGATAGACCGACTCGTGCGTAGGCTCGAGTCATGGCGCGGATCCTCATCACCGGAATGTCGGGAGCAGGCAAATCGACTCTGCTCGCCGAGCTGGCGCGCCGCGGCGTGACCACCGTCGACACCGATCACGGCGGCTACACGATCGATGACCGCCTCTGGCACGTCGAGAAGATGGATGCTCTGCTCGCCTCCCACGACGAGCTGGTCGTCTCCGGCACGGTCGAGAACCAGGGCGCCTTCTATGACCGATTCGCGGCGGTGGTGCTGCTGAGCGCTCCGCTGGAGACTCTGCTCGAGCGGGTGCGCGCCCGCGAGGGCAAGGGTTACGGAAAGACGGCCGAGCAGCAGGATGACATTCGGCGCTACACCGCCGAGGTGGAGCCGCTGCTGCGCCGCAGCGCGACACACGAGCTCGACGGACAACGCTCGGTCGCTGAGCTCGCCGACGAGGTCGAGAGGTTGATGTCGGGTGGCGGCGCCTCGGTTCGCATCCGCTCGTTCGCGGCGGACGATGAGGATGCTGTCATCGCCCTCTGGGAGGAGGCGGGATTGCTGCGTCCGTGGAACAACCCGCGGGCCGACATCGCGCGCAAGCAGGCGGTGCAACCCGATCTCTTCGTCGTCGCAGTCGATGAGGATGACGCGGTCGTCGGTGCCGTCATGGCGGGCTTCGATGGACACCGGGGCTGGATGAACTATCTCGCGACGGCCGCGGCCGTCCGTGGACGGGGCGTTGGACGCGCCCTGGTCGAACACGTCGAGCGCCGCCTCGAAGAACGCGGATGCCCCAAAGTGAACCTGCAGGTGCGGGCGGACAACGACGCCGCGGTGGGCTTCTACCGCCACCTCGGCTTCACGGTCGACGACGTTGTGAGCATGGGGAAGAGGCTCATCAGTGACGGCGCGGACAGCGGGGGCGGCGGCGCCGCGTGAGGCTGCTGCTCATCAGCGACACCCACCTTCCCGTGCGAGCGAAGGAGCTGCAGCCGCAGGTGTGGCAGTTGGTCGATGAGGCCGATCTGGTGATCCACGCGGGGGACTGGGTCGACGAGGCGACGCTCGACGCGCTCGCGGGGCGCGCATCCCGCCTGGTAGGCGTGGCCGGCAACAACGACGGGCCGGCGATTTGGCGGCGGCTCGGCGAGGTCGCCCGCGTCGAGGTCGAGGGGGTGAGGATCGCGGTGATTCACGAGACCGGCGCCGCGGCGGGGCGAGAGAGGCGCTGCGACGAGCGCTTCGGCCCCGACTCGGCCGACCCCGCCGATCTGCTTGTGTTCGGCCACTCGCATATTCCATGGGATACGACGACCCCCGCAGGCCTGCGCCTGCTGAACCCTGGCTCGCCGACCGATCGTCGCCGCCAGCCGGTCGGCACCGTGATGGGCGTCGAGATCGCGGATGCGCGCATCCGCTCGGTCACGCTCGTCCCGACCCCGCGCTGAGCACCGCGATCGCCCACTTGCGGTTGACGCAACGTCAACCGACATGGTGATGGTCATGACGACACACACGCAGCCGGCAATCGACCGGACCATCTATCCCATGCCCATGTTCGTGAACCTCGTGGTCTCGAACCTCGCCGACGCCTCGGCCCTGTACGAGGCCGCCGGATTCTTTACGCTCGCCACCATTCCGGGGCCGGAGGGCGAGACGGCCCTCGTGCACCTGCGGAGGGAGAAGTACCAGGACATCCTCATGACCCATGGCGAGCCGATCGCGGGAACGGTGACCGCCAGCTTCGCCGCGGGCGACGTCGACCTCCAGGAGGTTGCCGACCGCGTTCGGGCGGCCGGAGGCGATGCGGAAGGGCCCTTCGACACGGCGTGGTTCAGCCATGACGTCATCGTTCGCGACGCGGACGGCAACGCCATCACGCTCACGGCGCCCCGAATGCAGGATGCGGAGCAGGCCCGCGCCTGGGCCCACGACACCATCCAGGGGGATTTTGAGCGCGACGCGGCCCCCGCCCGGTAACGCGGCCGATGCGGCAGAGTGATGGGGTGACATCTACGACGCCTGCGCGACCAGCGGCCCTCATCACGGGTGTCGGACGCACGGGCAGCATCGGGCACGCGGTGGCCCGGCGGCTCGCCGCGTCCGGCTGGAACATCGCCTTCACGCACTGGGGCGCATACGAGCAGCGCGCCGGTCTGCCCTGGCACGCGAACGATGTCGAGCAGATGCGGGCAGAGCTCGCCGACGCCGGTGCCCGTGTCCATTCGATCGAGATCGACTTCGCCGACGCTGTGGCGGTCGAGGGTGTCGTTGCCGCGGCGGCGGCCGAGTTGGGGCCGCTGAGCGGGCTGGTGCTGTGCCATTCGGAGAGCATCGATTCGAGCATCCTGACGACCAGCCTCGAGAGCTTCGACCGGCACTTCGCCGTTAACGTGCGCGCGTCGTGGCAGCTCATCGCCGCCGTCGCCCGCCAGGTGCCCGAGACGGGCGGGCGCATCGTCGCCTTCACGAGCGATCACGTGGTCGACAACCTTCCGTACGGCGCGAGCAAGGGCGCGCTCGACCGCATCGTCATCGCGGCTGCCCGCGAGTTGGGCGAGCGCGGCATCACGGCGAACGCCATCAACCCGGGGCCGGTCGACACCGGCTGGATGACCGACGAGATTCGCGAGGACCTCACCGCCCGGCAACCGACCGGACAACTCGGAACGCCGGACGACGCGGCGCGGCTCGTCGAGTTCCTGCTCTCGGACGACGGGCGGTGGATCTCGGGTCAGCTCATCACGAGCGACGGAGGATTCTCGGTCTAGCGTCCGGCCGCGTAGCCCTGCGCCCCACGCGAGTTCGCCGCCGCGTACAACCACCCGCGCTCGGGGTCGACGCCGACGGCGCTGAGGCGCCCGAGCGTCCACGGCCCGACCACGTTCACGTCGTGTCCGCGGGCCCGCAGTTCGGCAATGACCTCGTCGCCTACCCGGGACTCGATCGTGAGCGATGCCGCCTGCACCGTGCGCGGAGCGAACGAGGCGACCATTGCGTCCGTGTGGAACATGGGGGCGTCGATTGCCTGCTGCGGCTCGAAGCCGCCCACGATGCGGCGCAGCAGGTAGAGCAGCTGCCACTGGTCCTGCTGGTCCCCGCCCGGCGTGCCGAGCGCCTCGACCACGCGACCGTCCTTGACCAGCAAGGAAGGTGACAGCGTCGATCGCGGCCGCACCCCGGGCGTCAGCGCCGACGGCGACGCCTCGTCGAGCCACGTCATCTGCAGGCGCGTGCCGAGGCAGAATCCGAGCGCGGGGATCGTCGGCGACGACTGCAGCCAGCCGCCCGACGGCGTCGCCGAGATCATGAAACCCGAGCGGTCGACGACGTCGAGATGGCAGGTGTCACCGCGCTGCGCGCCCGTGCGGCGGTCGATCGTCGGCTCGCCCGACGCTGCCAGCGCGCCCGCCGACCCAACTGAGGCGACCTCCGCCACACGCACCGGCGGCATCCACGGCTCGCGCCCGCCCGGGCGACCCGGACGAACCTCGGTCGACGCCGTCTCGCCGATCAGCGCCGCGCGCTCACGCGCGTAGTCGGGGCTCAGCAGTTCATCAAGCGGCACCGACAGCCCGCGTGCGACCAGCCCCGCCGGGTCGGCGAACCACGCGTCGCGGTCGGCGAGCGCGAGCTTCAGGGCCTCCGTAATCGTGTGAATTCCGAGAGCGGTGCCCGGGTCCAACCGCAGGTCGTCCCCGTCGACGTGAGCCACAGCATCCAGCATCGCGAGCGTCATGAGCAGTGCGGGGCCCTGTGTCCAGACGCCCGGCTTCACCACCTCGTAGCCGCGGAAGGCGAGCCGCACCGGCTCCTCCTCCGCGGGCACGAATGCGGCGACATCCGCGGCCGTCAGGACCCCGGCGTGGTCGCCGCCGTCGGCGTGCCGCACCGGCGTCGCGACGAACTCCTCAACCGCCTCGCCGACCGTTCGGCTCCAGTGGTCGATGGCGGCCCGGATGCGCTCCTCGCGCGACCCTGACTGCTCGCCGGCCGCGATCATCCCGTTCAGTAGCGCCGCGTACGAGGCGTTCGTCACGCGCGACTGCGGCGCGGGCGCCACCCCGTCGACCAGCCACTGCGCGGCCGACGTCGGCCAGTGCTCGGTAAATAGCGGAGCGACCCGCTCGATCACGCGGGTGACGTTTTCGTGCAGGGGGTGGCCGTCGCGGGCGAGGTCGCGGGCGAAGGCGAGCACGTCGCGCAGCTCCCAGGTGCCGCGGGTGGCCAACAGGTGCAGCCAGGCGACGACGGAGCCCGGCGCGGTTGCCGCGAGCGGGCCCGCGCCCGGCACCTCCTCGAGCCCGAGATCGCGGTAATGAGCGATCGTGGCGGCGGCCGGAGCAGCGCCCTGCCCGGCGAGCACGTAGGGCTCGTCGTCGGCGGGCGCGATGAGGGCCGTCAGGTCGCCGCCCGGCCCGTTCAGGTGCGGCTCGACGACGTGCAGCACGAACGCGGCCGCGACGGCGGCGTCGGCGGCGTTGCCCCCGCGCTCGAGCACCGAGTTCGCGGCGGCCGTTGCCAGGTAGTGCGTGCTCGCGGCCATGCCGAAACTGCCGCGCAGTTCGGGGCGGGTGCGGTCGGGGGAGGGTGGCGTGAACGCGTGCATCCCGCCACCGTAACCCGCGCATCCGGGCGCTCACCCGAAGGTAGGCTTGCCCCCCGTGGCCCTCACCATCGGAATCGTCGGACTGCCCAACGTCGGCAAGTCCACCTTGTTCAACGCCCTGACCCAGAACGACGTGCTCGCGGCGAACTACCCGTTCGCGACGATTGAGCCGAACGTCGGCGTCGTCGAGCTGCCGGATGCGCGCCTGCAGGTGCTCGCCGGCATCTTCTCGAGCGAGCGCATCCTGCCGGCGACGGTCTCGTTCGTCGACATCGCCGGCATCGTGAAGGGCGCGAGCGAGGGCGAAGGCCTCGGCAACCAGTTCCTCGCGAACATTCGCGAGTCCGACGCGATCGCCCAGGTCGTGCGCGCCTTCACCGACGATGACGTTGTGCACGTGGCGGGCAAGGTCGACCCGGCCAGCGACATGGAGATCATCAACACCGAGCTGATGCTCGCCGACCTGCAGACGCTCGAGAAGGCGATCACCCGCTACGAGAAGGAGGTTCGCGGTCGCAAGCTGGACCCTTCGGTTCTGGATGCGGCGCTCGCCGCCAAGGCGCTTCTCGAAGGCGGCACGACCCTGTCGGCGGCCGGCTTCGATTCCTCGCCGCTGCGCGAGCTCGGCCTGCTGTCCGCGAAGCCCTTCATCTACGTCTTCAACGTTGACGAGGGCGTGCTCGGCGACAGCGCACGCATGGAGGAGTTGGCCGCGCTGGTCGCCCCCGCCAAGGCCGTCTTCCTCGACGCGAAGATCGAGAGCGAGCTCATCGGGCTCGACCCGGAGGACGCGGCCGAGCTGCTCGCCTCGACCGGCCAGACCGAGAGCGGTCTGAACCAGCTCGCCCGCATCGGCTTCGACACGCTCGGCCTGCAGACGTACCTCACCGCCGGGCCGAAGGAGTCGCGCGCCTGGACGATCGGCAAGGGGTGGAAGGCCCCGCAGGCCGCCGGCGTGATCCACACCGACTTCGAGAAGGGCTTCATCAAGGCGGAGGTCATCTCGTTCGACGACCTCGTCGAGTGCGGCTCGGTCGCGGAGGCCCGCGCCAAGGGCAAGGCTCGCATGGAGGGCAAGGACTACGTCATGCAGGACGGCGACGTGGTCGAGTTCCGGTTTAACGTGTAGCGGGTGCCCGTCGTCGGTGCACGCTCGCACCGAACGAGCGTGTGCGATGCGCGTGAATTCTTGCGCGACGAACAACTTCGACGGGAAGGTCAACGCTCCGCCTAGAGTGCGTTCATGGACCACCGTCTGAGCGCAGCTTCCGCTTCTTGGGAGAACGGTGACGCAGCCGGGGGCTGGATTGGCCCGCTTCTCGATGAGTTCGGGCCGACGCTCGGTCACGCTGTCCCGCGCGACTACGAGGCGTACGCCGTCGTCCCTCTGTTCGTGGGCGAGGAGGGAGCCGATCGACGTGACTACCGGGTCCTGGCCGAGATCATCGACCTGCTCTCACCCTTCACGCCTGAACAGGTCGTCCACACTGCCCTCTGGGAGGGCTGGGGCTGGTTGTCTGACCCCGGCGACGATGCTCGTTCAGTAGCGGCGTCGATTGTCTTCCACGCCGGCCCCAACGATGTCGACGCACTCCGCCGGGCGCGCGAGGAGGTGGCGCGCAGTCGCGTAGTCCGACCGGAGGTCGCTCGCTTGCTCCTCCCGCACCGCGACTACATCGTCTGGTCGGGCCCACTCTCATCGGCTCTTGCGCTGCGGCACGCCGATGGCCTCCCGTCGATGATCTGGCCGGACGATCGGTCGTGGTTCATTGGCGCGCCCATCTACAGCTGCGAGATCGCGCTCGGCGCTGACGCGCACGTCCTCCATGCGCTCCTGGATGCGCCGTCCATGCAGGCACTCGGTGCGCGTCCGGCCGAGCGCGACGAAATCCTGCTAATCGATGACTGACGGGGGCCCTCTCGCTGCCACAGTCCGCCGACGCGTCCCCAAGGTCGTTGGGTACGTCGTGCACGACGATCGCCTGCTCGTTTTCGCACACGACGATGTGCCGATCGAGGTGGCCGGTGTGCAGGTGCCGGCGGGAACGATCAAGTCCGGCGAGCAACCTGCCGATACCGTCGTTCGCGAGGTGTGGGAGGAGACCGGCATCGTGACACGAGTCGTCGCCGATCTCGGCGTCGACCACTACGACGTGTGGCCGTCGAAAGCCGAAGTGCATGAGCGGCACTTCTTCCTGCTCGAACCGTGCGATCGTGACATGCCCGAGAGTTGGGCCGCAGGCGAGAGCGACCCCAGCGGTGGCGGTCGCTCCCCGTCGTGGACCTGCTGGTGGATGCCGCTTCGGCAGGCACACGTGTTGTCGGCGGGATTCGGATCGCGCATCGGCTCGTTGTCTCAGCACCTCCCGCGCCCCTGAATTCGTGAGACTTGTCCCGTCCATGTCGAGCGTGCCGGGTACCGTGACGTCAGCGTGATCGCGCGACCGCTGTGCCGGAGCGGCTTTCTCTACCAGTTGGGAAAACCATGTCGACATCTCCGGGAATTGAGCTGTACCGATCTGCCACAGGCGACGTCGAGCTCGCCGTCAAAGCAGATGGCGAGACCGTGTGGCTGACACGGGCGCAACTGGCCACGCTCTTTGGCCGTGACGTGAAGACGATCGGCAAGCACGTCACCAGTGCACAAAGAGAGGAACTCGAAGGCCTCCCAACTGTCGCAAAATTTGCGACAGTTCAAAATGAAGGCGATCGAACCGTGACTCGCCAGGTCGAGCACTACAACCTCGACATGGTTCTCTCCGTCGGCTACCGGGTGAAGTCGGCGGAAGGCATTCACTTCCGACGATGGGCGACGACCGTGCTCCGCCAGTACGTCATCGATGGTGTCGCACGAAACGAGCGGCGACTTCGGGAACTCAGTTCCATAGTTCGAGTACTCTCGCGCTCAACGGATGAGTTGGTCGCGGGCGTTGCTGAGGTCGTCGACCGCTACCTCCCCAGCCTCCGCTCCCTCCGGGCCTACGACGAGGGCGACATCCCCACCTCTGCTGGCTCAGCCCCAACCTGGCAGCTGACCTACGACGAGGCGCGGGCTCTGATTGACCGGGTGGGCGACGAGTTTCCCGCCGATACGCTGTTCGGTGGCGAGCGCGGCGATGCACTTCCCAGCGTCATCGCGACCCTCTACCAAGGCTTCGACGGCGCTGAGCTCTACCCGAGCGTCGAACTCAAAGCCGCCAACCTCTTGTACCTCGTCGTAAAAGACCACCCGCTCACCGACGGCAACAAACGCAGTGCGGCGGCCCTGTTCGTTCTTTTCCTGCAACGCAACGGGATGCTGATTGACGCAAACGGCGAAACGCGCGTCTCGAATAACGCGCTCGCGGCGATCACTCTGATGGTGGCGATGAGTGACCCGAAGGAAAAGGGACTGATGATCGCGCTGATCGCCAGCATGCTCTCCAGCGAAGGCGAATAGCCCCGCTACGCGCCGAGTTCCTCCCGCAGGCGTGGTTCGACCCGGTTTTCCGGGACTGCCCCCGACTTGTCGGCGTAGAACGCGCGGATGCGGTCCATGTCGGCTGGTATGTCACCCGTGAGCTCGAACGTCGGCCCGAGCCCGATCGTCATCGACGTGCGGTCCACGTAGCCGAGCGTCACCGGCAGCCCGGTCTCGCGCGCGATTCGGTAGAAGCCGGACTTCCAGTGCGAGTGACCCTTGCGCGTTCCGTCTGGCGTGACGACCAGGCCAAACACTTCGCCGGAGCGTATGCGGTCGACCACTTCCTGCACGACGCGACCGGGAGCATCCCGGTCGACGGGGATACCGCCCCAGCTGCGCATGATGGGCCCGCGCCAGCGGCGGAACAGGCTCTTTTTGCCGAGCCATCGAATGTGTATGTCGAGTTTCCAGGCGATGCCGAGCATGAAGACGAAGTCCCAGTTCGACGTGTGCGGGGCGCCGATCAGCACCGTCGGGCGGTCGGGCGCGGTCTCGGTGACGAGCTTCCAGCGGCTGAACGTCCAGAAGAGGCGGGCGAGGAGGCGGCGGAATGGCACCCGTAAAGACTAGGTCGTCACTTCCGTGCGCGCCCTCTCGAGAGACGCTCTGGACGACGCGATGAGTGCAGGGTCGGCATTGGCCTCGGTCCGCAAGTCGAGCGCCTGCTCAAAGCAGGCGAGCGCCTGCTCGAACTGCCGTGCCACGAAGTGCACTTTGCCGAGATGCTGCAACATCACGGCACGAAGCGGAGTTCCCGCGGCACCCGCCACGAGCTCGGCATACTCCGCAACGGCCTCGCCGATACGCCCCTGATCACGCCACGTGTCTGCGCGGAGTGCTCGTAGTCGGGGCGTCGGGGTCTGTTCGATGAGCGGCGCTAGCAGCGCTTCTGCGCGGACGGAGTCGCCGCTCCACAAGGCGATGATCGCCTCGACTGCGGGATCGTCGTGGTACTCCGATCGGAACGCGTCGAGATCATGGATGAACGGGAGCAGCGTGTCCGCGTCCATGTCCCATCCGGGACCCCCGGGGATATGCCGTCGCTCTGTCATGGCTTTCCTATCCTCGCATCCGCCCTAGCGCTCGACGGGAACACAAGCGAGGCGACTCAGTATCCAGCGTCATCGCAGGACCCCTCATCCGCGCAGCATCCATACTCACGGCAGAATCGCACTCAGCCTGTGCGGCGATCGAAAGCGGTCGACCTCGGAGGGGCAGAGCCGCACCAGCACGGCGACTGGAGCACCGAGTTGATCATGTTCGGACGATACGCCGCGACTGAGCCGTGGACTATCGCCGGCATTGCCCGTGAGTCGCTCAGCTCTGCTTTTCAGCCATATCGGGATGTCGGCGGGTGAATGAGAACTGTCGCCAAGCGAGCGACGGCGCTAGCGTCGGGGAATGATCACGGGCATCCACACCATCGTGTACAGCGACGACCCTGAGGCGACGCGCGCATACTTCCGCGACGTCATCGGGTGGGAGTTCATCGAAACCTCCCCGGGCTGGCTGATCTTCGCCACCGGCCCCAGTGAGGGCGGGGTTCACCCGCGCACCTGGCCCGGCCAGGAGACCCCGTACGAGCAGCGCCACGAACTCTCCTTCATCTGCGACGACCTGGATGCGACGCTCGCCGAGTTGCGGGCAAACGGCGCGGTGATCGACGAGGAGGTCTGGCAGCGCGAGTACGGGCGAGGCCTCAGCATCCCGGTCCCCGGCATCGGGCGAGTGATGCTGTACGAGCCGAGCTACCAGCCTGCGTGGGAGGGGGCAGCAGGGCGGTGACGCCGACGCCAGCGTGCCCGGGAACTCGCCCACGCGTCTCGACCGAGGGCCCGCAGCGGCAGCTGGATCAGCACTCGCCGCCCGCCATCTGGGGCGAATTCGTCGCGGCGGTGTTCGCGCTACCCGGCGTCGTCGAGGGGCACAGCGCGGTCTCTCCCGCGTCGAGCCGTGCGGTGCATGTCGATGGCGTCGATGCCCCCAGTGAGCCTTGCCGCTCGCTGGCGCCGATGGCGGAGAGGTTCGAGCCGGTGCACCTCCACGGCGTCGAGGACACGTCGGTGCATCTTGTGCTGCCGCCTATCCGAGGCGCTGAACTGGTTGAGCTCGGCTGGGCCGAACCGCATCAATATGAGGATCACGGCACGGAGTTCCTCCTTTACGGCCCACGAGATGCGACCGAGCTGCCGATCATCGTCGAGATCGTCCGCGAGTCGCTCCTGTGGAGCGTGAACCACCTGGACCGCGAGGCATGAGCGACATCCTTCGCGAGCCGGCGGAGGCGGACGTGGCGGCCGTGACGCGACTCGTCCACGCCGCCTATGCAGAGCATTCAGATGTGGGCTTGAACTTCACTGCGACTGACCAGTCTGAGGCGGTGACTCGCTACCGCCTGTTTGCCGGGCAGTCGTGGGTGATTGACCGTGGTGGTGAGGTCGTCGCGACGGCGACGGTCAGTCTCCCGCCGGGTGAGCACATCCAGCGGTTGTCCGCCGTCGCGCGGACGCCGAAAACGGCGTGGCTCAACCAGCTCGCTGTACACCCAACGCATCGTGGTGCCGGTCTCGCGCGACGGCTTCTCGAGACCGCGATTGGGTTCGCGCACGACCGGGATGCGCACGCGCTCGGTCTCGACACCGCGGCGCCCGCACTCGGCATCCGGGCGCTCTACGCACATTGGGGCTTCGTCGAGCGAGAGACCATTCAGTGGCAAGGGAAGACTTACGACAGTGTGGTGATGTCTCGGACTGTGGTGGACGACAGGTAGAGCGCCACTCGCTCTCCTGCCAGACTGGCGCGGTGACGAACTACTCGCAGAATCCGCAGACTCCGGGCAACCCGTACGCCAGCCAGCAGGGGCCCGGTGGCTACCCCCCGCGCACCAATGTCTTGGCGATCGTCGCGCTCATCACCGCGTTCGTCGCGCCGCCCGCCGGTTTGGTCCTGGGCATCATCGCGTACCGGCAGATCGACCGCACCGGCGAAGAAGGCAAGGGTCTCGCGCTGGCGGGCGCCATCGTCGGCGGAGTGTTCACGGGCTTCATCGCGATGTTCTTCATCGCGTGGCTCGGAATGTTCCTCTCGTTCTTCGCGAGCTTCGCCACCTTCGGCGCCTTCTAGACACTCGACGCCGACGCCCTCGCGGTGCACGTGCCCGGATGCACGTATGTGCCTCCGAAGGCACGTGCCGTCAGCGGCACACACGCGAAACGCACACGCCGCATCCGGCGCGCAGCAGCCTGCCCACCCGACCGACAGCCGACCGCACCGCCGGGCGCCCTCTCGCACAACCCACCGCCGCGGGTCTACGCTCGCGCTCATGGAGCTCATCCCGATCAACTGGCTTGCCGTCGGCATCGCCTTCGTCGTCGTCTTCATCGCCGGAGCACTCTGGTTCGGCCCGAAAACTTTCTTCCCCGTCTGGTGGCGCGCCCTCGGCAAAGACCCGGACGACATGGGGGGTTCCGGCGCGAACATGGCCGTCATCTTCGGCGGAACCGCCGTCGCCGCGGCCGTGCAGGTCATCGGCATCGCCCTCGCGATCGGCGTTGCCACGCTCGCCTTCGGCCCCGTCGGCCCGCTCGGCGGCCTCCTTATCGGCCTCACCCTCGGCGTCGTCTTCACCGCGGCCGGCTCGCTGTCACACCGCCTGTTCGGCCTTCAAGGGTTCAAGGTCTGGCTCATCGAGGTTGGCAGCGACGTGCTCAACTACGCACTCGCCGGCCTCATCATCGGCCTCCTCGGATAAGCCCGACGCATGGCGCTCGGATGGCGAACCGCGCTCGCGTGGCGCGCCCACCGACACTTCTCGCAGAACGCCGACCTCACCGCCGCGCAGGTCGTCGACTCCGCCCTCGCGGTGCCGGCGCACCCCTTCGACGCGGCAGACCTCGGCGTGCGACTGCGGGGACAGTCCGAGCAACACCACTCTCTTCACGACGCTGTAGCGGCCGGAGAGGTGATCCGCAGCTACGCCTTCCGCGGCGGCACCTACCTATTGACGCCGAATAGGGCCGCCCCTCTCCTCGCGCTCCGTGCACACAGCGGCCTATGGAAACGGTCCAGCTGGCGGCAGCACTACGGACTCGACGACGCCGGGTGGGAGGCCTTCCGCGCCGCCGTCCGCGACGCACTGCGCGACGGCCCCGCGACCCGCGCAGAAATGCGCGCAGCGGTATCCCGACACGAACACCTGCGCGCCCTCCCCGACGACGTCTTCGCAGGGTCTGATGTGCTCCTGAAACCCCTGCACTGGCTCGGAGACATCAGCTTCGGGCCCACCCGCGACGGCGAGACGACCTTCCAGCTATTGTCCGGTGCGAATCCGCGCTGGCCCGAACCCATCGAGATCGACGACGCGGGCGAACGCAGCGTCGTCGACTACGTCGCCGCCTACGGTCCGGCGACCGAGGCGAACCTCGAGCACTGGCTCAGCGACGGGCTCGGCGTGCGCAAACAGCTCATCGGCCAGTGGATTGCGCACGCAGGAACCACCCTGGCCACGGTCGACATCGACGGCGAACACGCCTACGTTCTCGCCGCCGACCGGGACGACCTCACACGGTTCCGACCAAGCGACTCCGTCCACTTCCTCATCGGGCGCGACACGTGGGTGATGGGTCCCGGCACGGCCGACCCGCACCTCGTGCCTGCCGCGCGGCGCGCCATCGTCACACGGGGGGCGAACCTCGTCCTCCACAACGGCATGGTCAGTGGCACGTGGCAGTTCACCCCGGCGGGCGTGGCCGTGACGTGGTTCGACGAAGCCGGACCAGCCCCCGACGACCTCATCGAGGGCGAGGCGCGCCGGCTCGATCGGCTCACCGGGCGCGCCGCCGCGTGCTCGATGGTGATCGACGTCCTGTGACGGCGGCGCCGTCGGGCATTCATCACCCTCGTCGATTACCCTCGCGCACGTGACGCCGCAGCCGCCCGCCGCCTCCGCCGACCCGGCCGAATGGATGCACGCTGACGACCGCGCGGCCGTCACCGCAGCGATCGTACGGCTCACCGCCGCCGCACACCCCCACGATCACTTCGGCACGACGATCGGCCCCCGCAAGTCGTTGGGGATCATCCCGCGCCGCCAGACTTACCGGCGGGCCGGGGTCGGCTGGCGCCTCGGCGTGGTCGCCGTCGACACCGCAGGTGGGTTGTACGCGGTCGGTCAGATCGTGCGCGCCACCCGCCAGGTGCTGCCCGGCCACCAGGCCGAGTCGGCCCGTGAGCGTCGCGCGCTGAAAGAGCAGCTGGTCGACGTGGGTTTCCCCGACGGGGCCACGGTGCTGCTCGATGCGACGCTGATCATCGGCGAGGCGCCGACCGCCCCCGGCCCGATCGTCGTGCGCGACGGCCGCGTCCTCGTGCGCTGGATGCCGAGCGCCCCCGACAGCGCTCTGGTGCCCTTGCCCATGTACCTGGCCGAGCGGACAACCCTCGCCCTCGCACCGGCAGACCCCGACCCCGCTCAACCCGGCAGCCACGAGACGGAGGCCCCGTGACCTTCACCGGTTTCGACCCCGACGCGCCCCGCTTCTACGCCGAACTGTCCGAGAACAACACCCGCGAGTGGTGGCAGCAGAACAGGGCGCGCTACGCCCAGACCGTGCGTGGACCGGTCGAACTGCTCGCCGATGCGCTCGGCGCCGAGTTCGGCCCGGTCACGATCTTCCGGCCGCATCGCGACGTGCGTTTCAGCGCCGACAAGCGACCCATCAAAGACCACATCGGTTTCGTCACCACGCCCGCCGATGGCACCGCCCACTACGGCCAACTGAACGAGCACGGCTTGATGCTCGCCGGCGGCGTCTACCAGCCGAGTCGCGACCAGTTGCGCCGCTTTCGCGCCCTCGTCGACGACAACCGCCTCGTCGGCGACCTCGAGGCCACCCTCGAAGAGCTCGAGGAGCACGGCTTCACGATCATGACCGACGGCGCCCTCGCGACCGCGCCTCGCGGCTATCCGCGCGACCACCCCAAGATCGAGCTGCTGCGTCTGACGAGTCTCGCGATCGCCCAGACGCACCCGATTGACGACTGGATGTTCGGCGACGACGCGCTAGGCCGCATCCTTCAGGCGTGGCGTCTCGTCTCGACGTGGAACGCCTGGCTGCTCGAGAACATCGGCCCCGCCGTCGACCCGGCGACGGTGCGGTAGTGGGCGGCGGGCGCGACGCAGACCCGACACCACGGCTGCACGCACGGGCGCCTGCCCGATCAGGATTCCCGCGAACACGAGCCCGATGCCGCCCAGCTGCAGCGCCGTGAGCGTCTCGCCGGCGAGCGCGACACCGAGCAGCACTCCGGTGACGGGGTTGAGCAGTCCGATGAGCCCCACGGCCCCCGCCGGCAGCTTCCGCAGCCCCAGGTTCCAGCCGACGTAGGCGGCGAGGGTTGCCACGAGCGACAGGTAGGCGAACGCGCCGACTTCGCTCGCCGTGACGGGCCGCGGTGCGCCCTCGACGATCAGAGCAACCGGGATGATCGCCACGGCTCCCATGGTCAGCTGCCAGGCGGTCATCGGCAGCAGGGGAGCGCTGCTACTCCAGCGCTTCGTGAAGATGAACCCGATCGACGACATGAGCATGGCGGCGAGTGAGGCAAGCACCCCTCCGACGTTGACGGTGCCCGACCCGGTGGCGAGCAGCGCTACGACGCCCGCGAAGCCGAGGCCGGCCCCCACGAGCGAGAAAAGCTGCGGCTTTTCGCGAATGACGCCCCACGCCACAAGCATCATCGCGACGGGCGCCATCGCCATGATCATCGACGCGATGGACGAGGGCAGCAGCTGCGCCGCGACGTAGATGAGCACGAAGAACGCGCCGATGTTGAGCACGCCAAGCACGAGCGACCGCCACCACCACACGCCGCGGGGCAGTACGCGCACGATGAGCAGCAGGAGCAGGCCTGCCGGCAGTGCCCGCCAGACGGCGCCCCAGAGCGGCGCGTCAGCGGGCAACCACGTCGAGGTGACGACGTACGTCGAGCCCCACGCGACAGGCGCGATCGCGGTGACGAGCATCCAGCGCCAGATATTTTCCATGGAAGAGATAATATCTTCCGGGGAAGGTAATATTCCCCGCGTGAGCAAACTCTCAGGTGGCCCAAGCGAGCAATCGCACGACGATGTGCGGTCCCGCGACCGGGTCGCGAGCATTCAGGCCGAGTGGCGCCGCGAGCGCCCCGAGATCGACCCCAGCCCGCAGGGACTCATCGGCCGCCTGCATCGCCTCGCCGCGCACCTGACCGTCGAGCTGGAGAGCGTCTACCGCGACTTCGGTCTCTCAACCGGCGAGTTCGATGTCTTGGCCGCACTCCGCCGCGCCGGTGAGCCGTATGAACGCACCCCCGGCGAACTCGCCGAGCGCACCATGATCACGAGCGGCGGCCTCACGAAGCGCTGCGACCGGCTCGAATCGGCTGGGCTCATCGAGCGTCGCGTCGCCGAGACCGACCGCCGCGGTCGCGTCGTCGCGTTGACCCCCGACGGGCTCGACCTCATCGACCGCGCCTACGAGGCCCACATGCGCAATGAGCACCGCCTCATTGCGGCACTCACGCAGGATGACCGCGGTGCGATCGAGGGTGGGCTCGCCCATTGGCTGGCGCAGTTCGAGGCGCCCGAGGGAGCCGATCCCGTCGGGTAGTCGCCCGTCGCCCGCCTGAGGGGGCTATTCTGCCGCCGCCCCTAGACTCCGGGCGTGGAGATTCTCGACGTCGGCCGGGTCCTGCTCGGCCTCGTTCTGCTCATCGCCGGCGGCGAAGCGCTCGTGCGCGGCGCCTCGACGCTCGCCGCGCGACTCGGCATCGCGCCACTCGTCGTCGGCCTCGTGATTGTGTCGGCTGCGACCAGCGCGCCCGAGCTGTCGGTGACAGTGGGTGCCGTGCTCGCGGGCGACCCGAGCCTCGCCGTCGGCAACGTCGTGGGCTCGAACATTGCCAACGTGTTGCTCATCCTCGGCATCTCGGCGCTCGTCTTGCCGCTCATCGTGAAAAAACAGCTCGTGCGCTTTGACCTGCCCGTCATGGTGGGTATCTCGATCCTCTTCTTGGCGCTCGTGCTCGACGGCGAGATCACCCAACTCGACGGGGCGATCCTGTTCCTCGCGGCGGCGGTGCACGTCGGCGCCAGCTTCTGGTTCAGCAAGCGCGACCCTGAACTCGCCGCGACGGTCGACGTGCCTGCTGCGCCGTCGAAACTGTCTCCGCTCGCTCAGACGCTGGTCGCCGTCGTGTTCGTGCTCGTCGGAATCGGACTGCTCGTTCTCGGTGCGAACTTCCTCGTCACGGGCGCCTCGAACATCGCGGCCGGCTTCGGCGTCTCGAGCCTCGTCATCGGCTTGACCGTCGTCGCGATCGGCACCTCGCTGCCGGAGCTCGCCACGTCGATCGTCGCGGTGCGGCGCGGCGAACGCGACATCGCCGTCGGCAACATCGTCGGCAGCAACATCTTCAACATCGGCGTGGTACTCGGGGTCCCCGCGATGATCTTCCCGGCCGGAATTCCCGTAGCGCCCGCGGCGATTGCGCTCGACATTCCGCTGGCGCTCGCCGCGGCGATCGCGCTCGTTCCGATCGCGTTCACCGGCTTCGCGATCGCTCGCTGGGAGGGCGGAGTCTTCCTCGCGCTCTACGTCGCCTACGTCGCCTACCTCGTACTGGATGCTGTCGGTCACGACGCGCTGACCGGCTTCACCGCCGTCATGGTCTACTTCGTGCTGCCGCTCCTCGCGACAACACTCGTCGCCGTCACGGCGTACGAAATCGGCCTGCGGCGGGGCAGACGCGCTAGCCCAACAGATCCTTCATCTGCGAGTAGATGAGGCCGGCGGCCCGCTTCGGGTTCAAGCGCGACAGGCGCGACATGAACCGCGCATCCTGGCCGATGAAGATCTCGTAGCTGCCCTTCTCGATGGCCTCGATGATCTGGCGACCCGCCTCGGCCGGCGCGGTCGACTTGCGGGCCTTGTCGCCGGCGGCGGCCGTGAGCTTTGCCATCTCCTCCGCCGTCATCACGGCAGAGTTCACGCTGATGTTGGTGCCGATGGCGCCGGGGAACACGCCGGTCACGGCGACACCGGTTCCCATGAGCTCCGAGTGCAGCGCGCGGCTCAGCTGTGCGACTGCGGCCTTCGTCGCACCGTAGACGCTCTGGCCGGGCACCGGCGCGTAGGCGCCCATGCTCGAGACGTTGACGATCGTCGCTTCGGGGCGCGCGATGAGGTGCGGAAGGAAGGCCTTTACCGTATTCAGCACGCCATAGAGGTTGACGGTGATGACGCGGTCGATTTGGTCCCAGTCGAGGTCGTTCACGGGCACGAACTTCTGGATGATTCCGGCGATGTTCAACAGGCCGTCGATCTGCTGGTGCTGGGCGATGATCGTGGCAGGCAGGGCGACGACGGCGTCGCGGTCGGCGATGTTGACGACGTGGGTTGTGACACGGCCGGGTAGCCCGACGGCGAGTGCGGCGGTTTGCTCGAGACCTTCCTCGCTGAGGTCAAGAGCAGCGACGTGGCCGCCCTTTTTCAGGATGCCGAGCGCGACCTCGCGCCCAATGCCGTTGCCCGCGCCGGTGATGGCGAAAACTTTGCCGCTGATCTCCATGATGCTCCTGACTCACGAGGCGACGCGGTTTCGCGTCTCCAGGTCAGGCTACGCCGAGTTCGACCGATCGGTCAGGCGCGGTTGCCCCGAGATGCGCGTCGCTTGACCGCCGCTCCGATCCCGTCAATGAGTGCTGCGATCGCAGCGACCACGGTTGCCACGAGCAGATACCCCTGCGACACGACCTGCATGATCGCGAGGTCTTCGTTGACGCCGGTCGTCGTTCCGAGGACGCTGAGCCCGGTGAGCGCCGCGAGCGCGCCGGCGATCGCAAGTGTGACCCACCACGGCCCACGCGCGCTGCGGATCGCGCCGAATGTCAGCAGGAAGAAGCCGATCGCCGCGACGAAGAAGAAGGGAATCGCGAGCCCGTTGAGCGCGCCCGATGACCCCAGCTCGGGCGCGACCAGCAGTGCGAACTCGACGGCCGAGAACGCCGCGACCCCCGCGGCGAACGCGATCGCACCGACGCGCCCCATCCGCCCGAGCCGCGGCCACGCAACGAGTCCCATCACCGCGAGCACGCGCAACGCCCAGCCTTGGACGACGAACCAGTCGAGGTTCTCGATGACGAGCGCCGCCGCGAGCGTGAGGAGCACGATGACGCTCGCGAGCATGAGAACGGCGACGACGCGACGGGAGGGTGCGCTAACCGCGAGGGTGCCGGGGGAACGGGTGGGGCTGTTCGACATGGCGCGAGCCTAGGCCACCGGTCATTGCCAGGTATCGGTGCCACGCTTGCGCCATGGCCGTCATGCCGATGTTTCCGCTCGGGTCGGTGCTCTTCCCGTACATGCCGACCGCCCTGCGCATTTTCGAGGAGCGCTACATCGTCATGCTCTCTGAGATCCTGGGGGACGAGCCCGCCGAATTTGGCATCGTGCTGATTGAGCGCGGTAGCGAGGTGGGCGGCGGCGAGCAGCGTTTCCCGATCGGAACCGTCGCCCGCATCACTCAGGTGCAGACGAGCGAGGGTTTCATCGGCCTCGTCGCGCAGGGCGACCGGCGCATCGAGGTCACCGAGTGGCGTCCCGACGACCCGTACCCGCTTGCCGACGTGCGCGAGGTGCCGAGTTTCGACGTCGACGACGAAGTCTTGCCGCTCATGGCCGAGGTCGACTCGGTGGTGCGTGCCACGATCGCCCAGGCGAGCGAGTTCATGGAGGTGCCGTGGCCGGCCGATATCCAGCTCGATGACGATCCCCGAGCATCCATCTGGCAGTTGGCGGCGATCGCGCCGCTCGGCCCGCTCGACCAGCAGAAGCTACTGCGCAGCGAAACCGCCGAGCAGCTGTTGACAGCGACCCGCGAGCTCACCCTTGAGGCCGCGGAGATGCTGACCCTCACGGCAGGTTGGGACGACGAACTGCCCTGATACGGTCTCGGGATGCCCGCCGAGACTTCTCGTATCCGTTTCGTTCCCGTCGACTTCGAATCCGACCGCGCCGCGTTCATCGCGCACGCGACGGACAACCACTGGCCGTTCCATGTCATCGCGAAGCCGACCGCGGAGCAGGTGGCGAAGCGAATCGACGCGGGCGGCTACGCCGATGATGACCACTCGTCCTTCTGGATCGACGTCGACGGCGACCGCGTCGGCACGGTGGTGCTCGAAGACCTGAGCGACGACGCCCCGCTGTTCGACCTTCGCCTCGCCGAACGACACCGCGGCCGGGGCCTCGCCGGGCCGATCCTCCGCGCGCTGACCGCCTTCGTCTTCGAGACGTATCCGGAGGTCGATCGGTTCGAAGGTCAGACGCGGGAGGACAACCGCGTCATGCGCCGGGTCTTCCGCGGTGCCGGCTTCGTGAAGGAGGCGCACTACCGCGACGGCTGGCCGGTCGAGGGGGCAGCGCACGTCGCGTCGGTGGCGTACGCGATTCTGCGCCGCGACTGGGTGAGCGGCGAGACGACCCCTGTGCCCTGGGATGACGACGCCGATATCCTCGCCGTGTGATCCCCGCGCTCGCGTTCCCGATTCCCACAGACCCGGCAATCGCCGCGTGGGCGGCGCCCGTCTTCGCGCTCATGGCGCTGACGACGGTCGCGGTGCTCGTCTGGCAGGCGGTGCGGTACTTCCGCGATGATCGTGCGGGCCGCGATGAGCGTGACGAATTCGACGGCCCGGATGCACGGTGCGGCAACGACGACGCGGCGTAACGCCGCCGACACACCCGCTTGCTACGCTGGGCCCCACAACTTCACATCAGGCCGTCACAGCGTGCGGAAGAGCCCTCGGCGGAGCCGAGGCACCGAAGGAGCAAGCCTCCCCGCCAATCTCTCAGGTACCCGTACCGCGCGCCGCAGGCCACTCTGAAAAGCAGGGCGAGCATCCGATGCGGTGCGCGTCCTCGCCCACGGTGAAAGCGCGACCGGCTCCGCCCGGCCCGTGAAGCTCTCAGGCTCCATGACAGAGGGGGAGTTCCGATTAGCTCCGCACCGTCGCGCCTCAAAGGAACTCCATGACCGAGTCCGTCACACCCCCGCCGAAAGCCTCGCCGCTGCACGCCGAGCACGAATCGCTCGGTGCTTCGTTTACCGACTTTGGCGGCTGGCTCATGCCGGTGCGGTACAGCTCCGACCTTGCCGAACACCACGCGGTGCGCAGGGCCGCCGGCCTGTTCGATATCTCGCACATGGCCGAGATCGCCGTCAGCGGACCGGACGCGGGTGCCTACCTCGACGAGGCGCTCGCCGGCCGGCTCTCGACCCTGCCGCTGATGAAGGCGAAGTACTCGTTGCTGCTCGCCTACAGCGGCGGCATCATCGATGACCTGATCGTCTACCGCACGGGCGAGGTCGAGTGGCTGGTCGTCGCGAACGCTGGCAACCGCGTCGCCGTCGTCGAGGCACTGCACGCCCGCCGCGGCGTCCACGAGGTCGAACTCGTCGACCTCACCGAGCAGACAGCGCTGATCGCCCTGCAGGGGCCGGCCGCCCAGCGCATCCTGGAACGCGTCGAGGGCCTCGAGACCACCGACGAGCTGTCGCTCGGCACGACGCTCGAGACGCTCCGCTACTACGCCGCGATGGGCATGGCGTGGCGCGGAGGCTCGGTCCTCGTCGCCCGCACCGGCTACACGGGGGAGGACGGCTTCGAGCTCTACGTCGACGTCGCCGACGCGGCCGAGCTGTGGCGCGTGATTCTCGCCGAGGGAGAGGCCGACGGACTCGTGCCCTGCGGGCTCGCCGCCCGCGACACGCTGCGCCTCGAAGCGGGGATGCCCCTCTACGGTCACGAGATCGGTCGCGAGACCCTGCCGGTGCAAGCGGGGCTCGCTCGCGTCGTGGTCACCGACAAGTCGCACTTCGTCGGCAAGGAGGCCGTCGAGCGAGGCCCAGCGGCCGACGCGCCGATACTTGTGGGGCTCGTCGGCGAGGGCCGGCGCGCCGCCCGCGCCGACTATCCCGTCGTCGACGGCGACCGCGAGGTCGGCGTCGTGACGAGTGGGGCCCTGTCGCCCACGCTGGGCGTCCCGATCGCGATGGCCCACGTGCATCCCGATGTCGCCGCCCACGGCACGGCGCTCGCCGTCGACGTGCGCGGCACCCGCATTCCGTTCTCTGTCGTTCCCCTTCCCTTCTACAAGCGAGAGGCGTAAGCCATGAGTGTTCCGAGCGATCTGCAGTACACGGCCGAGCACGAGTGGGTGCGCGTCGAGGGTGACGTCGTCACCGTCGGCATCACCCAGTACGCGGCCGACGCCCTCGGTGACGTCGTCTACGTCGACCTGCCCGCCGTAGGAGCCGCCCTCACCCCGGGTGCGGTTGTCGGCGAAGTCGAGTCGACGAAGTCGGTGGGCGAGCTGTTCGCCCCTGTCTCCGGTGAGGTCGTCGAAGCAAACCAGGCCGTCGTCGACGCCCCCGAGACGATTAACGCCGACCCCTACGGCGACGGCTGGCTCGTGAAGGTGCGCGTCGCCGAGACGCCCGCCTTGATGAGCGCCGACGAGTACCGCGCCCTCATCGGCGAGTAACCACACCAGCGACAGAAGAGGCTCACCACCGCATGTCCCGCGATTTCTCCGAGCGCCACATCGGCCTCGACTCCGACGCTCAGCGCCTCATGCTCGATGCCCTCGGGTACGACACGATCGAGGCGATGATGGATGCGGCGGTCCCGTCCGCGATTCGCCAGACCGCCGCTCTGCGCACGCTTCCGGCTCCCGCGACCGAGGCCGAGGTGATGGCCGAGCTGCGCGCCATCGCCTCGCACAACACGGTGCGCACGAGCCTGATCGGTCAGGGCTACTACGGCACGATCACGCCCGCCGTGATTCAGCGCAACGTGCTTGAAAACCCCAGCTGGTACACCGCGTACACGCCGTATCAGCCCGAGATCTCGCAGGGGCGTCTCGAGGCTCTCCTGAATTTCCAGACGATGGTCTCCGACCTGACGGGCCTTGCCACCGCGAACGCGTCGATGCTCGACGAGGCGACCGCGGTTGTTGAGGGCATGCTGCTCGCGCGCCGGGCGTCCAAAGCCGCGTCGAACGTGTTCCTCGTCGACGACGACCTGTTCGCCCAGACCCGGGCCGTGCTCGACGGCCGCGCCGAGGCCCTCGGCCTGGAGCTCGTGTATCTGCCCCTCGCCAACACCGACCCGGCTGAATTGCCCGAGGCGTTCGGGGTGTTCGTGCAGTACCCGGCGGCATCCGGCCGCATCTGGGACCCGTCGGCCATCATCGCCCGCGTGCGCGAGGCCGGCGGCCTCGCCGTCGTCGCCGCCGACCTGCTCGCGCTCACACTCATCACGAGCCCCGGCGAGCTCGGCGCCGACGTCGCTGTCGGCACGACCCAGCGCTTCGGCGTTCCCATGGGCTTCGGTGGCCCGCACGCTGGCTACCTTGCCGTCCGCGCGGGACTCGAACGGCAGATGCCCGGCCGCCTCGTCGGCGTCTCGAAAGACGCCGACGGCCGCCCCGCCTACCGGCTCACGCTGCAGACACGCGAGCAGCACATCCGCCGCGACAAGGCCACGTCGAACATCTGCACCGCGCAGGTGCTGCTCGCCGTCATGGCCTCGATGTACGGCGTGTACCACGGCCCCGACGGGCTGCGCCGCATCGCCGAGCGCGTCGCGCGTGTCACCCGCGACGTCGCCGACCGCCTTGCGGCCAACAGCGTCGAGGTCGCGACCGACGGCTTCTTCGACACCCTCACCGTGCGGGTGCCGGGACGCGCCGATGACGTCTTTGCCGCCGCGCGTGAGGCCGACCTGCTGCTGCACCTTGTCGACAGCGACACCGTGAGCTTCAGCATTGACGAACCCGCGTCCGCGAGCCGCGACATCGTGGCGCGCCTGCTCGGCGTCTTCGGGGCGACGCCGGGCTCAGGGCTGGCGCTCGCCGGCGCGGAGACGCGGTCGGGCGTCCCCGAGAACCTGCGCCGCGCATCCGAATACATGACGCACCCGGTCTTCCACACCCACCGCAGCGAGACGTCGATGATGCGGTACCTCAAGCGCCTCGCCGACCGCGACTACGCGCTCGACCGCGGCATGATCCCGCTCGGCTCGTGCACCATGAAGCTGAACGCGGCGACCGAGATGGCGGCCGTTAGTTGGCCCGAGTTCAGCGCGCTCCACCCCTTCGCGCCACTCGACGACGTGCAGGGCTCGCTCGTGATGATCGGGCACCTCGAGACCTGGCTCGCCGAGCTCACCGGCTACGACGCGGTCTCGCTGCAGCCGAACGCCGGCAGCCAGGGTGAGCTCGCGGGGCTGCTCGCGATTCGTGGCTACCACCGATCGCGCGGCGACGACCATCGCACCATCTGCCTGATTCCGTCGAGCGCGCACGGCACAAACGCGGCCAGCGCCGTGCTTGCCGGGATGCGCGTCGTCGTCGTCGGCACGACCGACACCGGCGACGTCGATCTCGACGACCTCCGCGCGAAGATCGCCGAGCACCGCGACGAACTCGCGGCGCTCATGATCACCTACCCGTCGACGCACGGCGTGTACGAGCACGATGTAATGGAGGTCACCGCCGCCGTGCACGAGGCCGGCGGCCAGGTGTATATCGATGGCGCCAACCTCAACGCCCTGCTCGGCTACGCCCGCTACGGCGACATCGGGGGAGACGTCAGCCACCTGAACCTGCACAAGACCTTCTGCATCCCGCACGGAGGGGGAGGGCCGGGCGTCGGGCCGGTGGCCGCGAAGGCGCACCTGGCCGAGTTCCTGCCGGGTCATCCGCTCGCGCAGATGCACCAGCATCCGCCGTTCGACCTTGAGACCGGCGCGGTCGGGTCGGTCGAGCACCGCGGAGCCCCCGTGTCAGCCGCCCCCTACGGGTCGGCGAGCATCCTGCCGATCTCGTGGGCGTACGCGCGCCTCATGGGCGCGGACGGCCTGCGCGAGGCGACCGCAAACGCGGTGCTCGCCGCCAACTATGTGGCGCTGCGCCTGCGTGAGCACTACCCGGTGCTCTACGCAGGCGAGAACGGGCTGGTGGCGCACGAGTGCATCCTCGACCTGCGGCCGCTGCGCGAGCAGACGGGCATCACCGTTGACGATGTCGCGAAGCGGCTCATCGACTATGGGTTCCACGCGCCGACGATGTCGTTCCCCGTCGCGGGAACCCTCATGGTCGAGCCCACCGAGTCAGAAGACCTGGCCGAGCTCGAGCGCTTCGTGCAGGCGATGATCGCGATCCGACACGAGGCCGACGCCGTCGCCCGGGGCGAGTGGCCGGCCGACGACAATCCGCTGGTGGGCGCCCCGCACACGGCGGAGAGCGCCATCGCGGGGGAGTGGACGCATCCCTACAGCCGCGAGGTAGCCGTCTACCCGGCGTCGCTCGTCGAGTCCGACGGTCCGGGCGACGCGGCCGCGTCCTCCGGAGGCTTTGGGGCGACCCGGGCCGACAAGTACTGGCCGCCGGTGCGTCGCGTCGACCAGGCATACGGCGACCGCAACCTGGTGTGCGCCTGTCCTCCGATCGAGGCGTTTGCCTAGGAGGAGGAGCGCCTACGAGGCGGCGTCGTCGCGAACCGCGCCGGCGTCGCCTGGCGCGTCGAGCATCCGCAATTGCTCCTGGATGCGCGCCGCGCTCTGAAACTTCACGCCGACGAGAGCGACGTGCTTCCAGCGCAGCACGCCGTCGGCGTCGACGATGAAGACTGAGCGGCGCACGCCCATGCCGAACATGCTGGCGCCGTACTGTTCGACGACGTCGCCCTTCTCATCGGCGAGCAACGGGAATGTGAGCCCCTGGCGCAGAGCGAATGCCTCGTGACTTGCGGTGTCTTGCCGGCTGATGCCCCACACTTGGGCCCCGAGCGACTCGAACCCCGCGAGCTCAGACTGGTACGAGCAGAGCTGCGCGGTGCAGCCGGGCGAGTTGTCGGCGGGGTAGAAGGCGAGCACCACGGGCGCGCCGCGCATGTCGCGCAGCGAGAAGTGGCGCTGCTCCGCGCGCCCGTCAGCAACCACCACCCCTGGCAGGGTGAAGTCGGGGGCCATGTGGCCAATCTCGAGCGCGGGCATGCACCCAGGCTTACGCGGGCACCCCGAAGAGCGCTGGGAACGCGGTCGCCGCCCAGGGGTATCCCACAAAAATCACAGCATCGAGCACTGTGTGCGCGATGACGAGGGGCATGAGTCGCCCGAAGCGCTGGTACAGCCAGCCGAAGACGATGCCCATCAGAAAGTTGCCGACGAACGCTCCGACGCCTTGATAGAGGTGGTACGCCCCGCGCAACAGCGAGCTCGTCAAGATGATCGCCCACGGCCCCCAGCCGAGTTCCCTCAGCCGCGCGAAGAGGTAGCCGACCGCGATGACCTCTTCCAGCACGCCGGCCCGCACGGCAGCCAAGAGCAGAACAGGCACCGTCCACCAGTACGCGCCGAGGTCGGTGGGAATCACGGTCACCGTGAGCCCGAGTTCGCGACCGCCCAGGTAGACGAACAGCCCAGGAATGCCGATGAGCGCGGCGAGCCCGATCCCGTCGCGCGTGTCGCGCCATGGCCGGGTGCCGTCGATGCCGAGCGCGCCGAGGTGCGGGCGCTGCGGTTGCCAGAGCAGAAAGATCACGAGCGCGACGGGCACGAGCGCTGCGACGATGCCGAGCAGCTGGTACAGCAGGTCGAAGATCTCGCGCTGGTCGCGCGACACGTTGATCGATGCCGTTTGCTGGCTGAGGGGAACGTCTCGCGTCGCCCGGTTGATGATGTTGACGATGGCGTACAGCGCGCTCATGCCGAGCGACAGGCCGAGCACGATCAGGATCTCCGCGCGGATCCGGCCGCGGCCGGTCGGGTTCGCGCGCGGGTTGGGGATGCTCGTCATCCGTCCATTGTGAAACATGACGAGGTTTCCGCGCGCACCCTCATGCTCATGTGAGCATGTCGACAACGCGCGGGAGCCCGCGCCGGTTCGGACGCGAGCTAAAGCGCGTACAGCACATCGCGAACGACGCTAGCGCGCAATAATCGTGCGACTGGGCCCCGAAGCGCGCACAGAATTCACGTTTTCCCCGCCGGCTGTTTAATCGCGTTACTGGTGTGTAACGAATGGCCCTAGGGTTTGGCCTGGATGTGTCCCCCTCTTTAGGGTCATATCCAATAAGCGTAAGGGTGCGCTCGGAACGCACGCTTGCGGTCACTTGCACAGGAGGAAAACATCCCATGAGGACACTTCACCCCCGGAGGCGCCGCTTCGCTGTCGGCGTTGCGGGCTTCGGCGTCGCTGCACTGACGCTGACGGCTTGCACCACCACGGCTGAGCCCGGCGACGACAATGGTTCGGAGACGCCCACCGGCGGCACCGTCACCATTGCCGAGGTCAACGAGCTTTCGAGCTTCAACGTCGCGACGCCTGCGGGCAACGTCGACATCAACAACCAGGTCGCGTACTTCACGCAGGCCGGTTTCTTCTACCTCGACACCGCGCCTGAGGTCGTCTACGACGAGAGCTTCGGCACGGTCGAGCTCGTCAGCGAAGACCCGCTGGTCGTCACTTACACGATCAACGAGGGCGTTGTCTGGTCAGACGGCACCCCGATCGACGCCGATGACATGATCCTCTCGTGGGCTGCAGCGTCGGGCTACTACGACGACGCCACCTTCGACGAAGAGGGCGAGATCGTCTCCGGCCAGGTGTACTTCACTCCCGCTGGCAGCACCTCGGGCATCGACCTCACGTCCTTCCCCGAGATCGGTGAAGACGGCCGTTCCATCACGCTCACCTACTCGGAGCCCTTCGCCGACTGGAGCCTCATCAACCCCGTGGGTGTTCCCGCGCACGTCGTGGCAGAGAATGCCGGTCTCGACCCCGAGGGCCTCGTTGAGTTCTTCGAGGGGCTCCCCGAGGGTGACGAGGCGAACCCGGGCGAGCAGCCCGAGCTTCGCGCACTCGCCGACTTCTGGAACACGGGCTTCGACTTCGCGTCGCTGCCTAGCGACCCCTCGCTGTACCTCGCGTCGGGCCCCTATATCGTGAGCGCGTGGGACGCCGGCCAGTCGGTAACCCTCGTTCGCAACGAGTCGTACACAGGAGACCTCGTCCCTGCGTTCGACCAGGTCGTCATCCGCTTCATCGCTGACTCGACGGCTCAGGTTCAGGCGCTGCAGAACGGCGAGGTTGACATCATCAACCCGCAGGCCTCCGCCGACACCCTCGCAAGCCTCGAGGCTCTTTCGGGCGTCGAGGTGCTCACGGGTCCGACCGGCTCGTACGACCACATCGACCTCAACTTCCGTAGTCCTGTTTTCCAGGACGCCACGGTGCGCGAGGCCTTCCTCAAGACGATCCCGCGCGAGCAGATCGTCGAGGCGCTGATTCGTCCGCTCGACCCCGAGGCCGAGGTTCTCAACTCGCAGACCCTCTTCATCGGCGTTCCGGGCTACGACGAGGCCATCGCCAACAACGGTTCGGCCGACTTCGCCGAGGTTGACATCGAGGGCGCCCGCGAGCTCCTCGCTGGCCAGACCCCGACCGTGCGCCTCGCGTACAACAGCGCAAACCCGAACCGTGTCGACGCGTTCCTCGCCATTCAGGCGAGCGCGCAAGAGGCCGGCTTCATCATCGAAGACGGCGGCCTGCCGGCTGACCAGTGGGGCACCGTCCTCACCACGCAGCCCGAGGCATGGGACGCCTTTATCTTCGGTTGGAGCACCGTGGGCGTCGGCGTTGTCGGCAACCCGCAGCTGTTCGGCACCGGTGGTGGCGGCAACTACGGTGGCTACTCGAACCCCGCCGTCGACGCGCTGTGGGACGAGCTCGTTCTCACTGCCGACCCGGACGCGCAGCTCGAGCTGATCCTCGAGGCCGAGAACCTGATCTGGGCTGACCACTTTGGTCTTCCCCTGTTCATCCTCCCCGGCGTCATCGCGTCTGGTCCGAACATCCAGGGTGTTGAGTACAACGCCTGGCAGACCGGACCGATCTGGAACTTCTGGGAGTGGACCCCGGCCTCCTAAGGTCGGTGAGTATCCCCCCTAAGTTCGGTTGAGTACCGACGGGGCGCAAAGAGCAACCCTCTTTGCGCCCCGTCGTCTCGCGTGACACCCCCGCCCGCTGCCACCTGGCGCAGGCGGCCTTGACCCAGCGAGGATCCCATTGCAATGTTGAGCTTCATCCTGAGACGCGTTCTCGTCTCATCCCTCTTGCTCCTCGGAGCAACCTTCATCATGTATCTCCTGACAGCGGCGTCAGGAGACCCCCTCCGTGACCTCCGCGAGAGTCGCGAACCGAACCGCGAAGAGCTCATTCGGGTTCGGTCCGAGCAGTTGAACCTCGATGTTCCTGCTCCTCTGCGGTACTTCATCTGGCTGAGCGGCGCTGCTCGATGCCTGATCCCCTTCGCGAACGCTTGTGACCTCGGTGTCAACGTGCGCAACCAGCAGGTGACCGAGCTGCTCCCTATCGCACTCCAGTCGACGATTCAGCTGCTGACAGGCGCGACGCTGCTCGCGATCATCTTCGGCATCATCATCGGTATCGTCTCGGCCCTGCGTCAGAACAGCGGCTTTGACATCACCGTCACTTTCCTGGTCTTCCTGCTCTTCTCGCTCCCGTCGTTCTTCTTCGCGGTTCTCCTGAAGGAATTCATCGCGATCGGCTTCAACGACTTCCTAGCTGACCCGAACATCCCCCTACCGGTCTTGATCGGCATAGGCATCGTCAGCGGTGTGATCTGGCAGAGCATCATCGCCGGCGACGCCCGTCGTCGAGTCACGGTCTTTGTCGTGTCGGCGCTTGCCACCTCCGGCGTCTTCGCACTCATGGATGCCATCGACTGGTTCCGGTTCCCGGGCATCGGGCCCATCGCCCTGCCGCTCATCGCCATCGGAATCGGCGTGTTGGCGACGACACTTTTCGCCGGCCTGCAGAGCCGCCGCGGGCTCGCCACCGGGTTGATCGCCGCGGCGCTGTCGATCGTGACCTACTTCTCCGTTCAGGGGCTGTTCGACATCTCGACTGCCGGCACGATCTTCATCGTCGGGTCGATTCTCACCGCGGCCGGCATCGCCGTCGGCTTCTTCGCCGGAGGCTTCGACCGCGGTGTGCACATGCGCATCGGCGGCGTCACGGCGGCGCTGTCGTTCATCGTGATCGTGATTGACCGGTTCATGCAGTCGTGGGATGCCTACTTCACCGACCGCGCCATCAACGGTCGCCCCATCGCCACGATCGGGTCGAGCACCCCGACGCTGCGCGGCGACATGTGGATCATGGGCATCGACACGTTCACGCACTTCCTGCTGCCCACCCTCGCCTTGGTGCTGATCTCTCTCGCCTCGTACACCCGATACGTTCGTGCGGGCATGCTCGAGGTGCTCAACCAGGACTACATCCGCACCGCCCGGGCCAAGGGCCTCAGCGAGCGAACCGTCGTGATGCGTCACGCCTTCCGCAACTCACTGATTCCCCTTGCGACGTTCATCCCCGTTGACATCGCGTCGGTCGTGGGTGGCGCGATCATCACCGAACAGGTGTTCTCGATCAGCGGCATGGGCCAGCTCTTCATCCGAGCGCTGAGTAACGTCGACCCGAACCCGGTGATGGCGTACTTCGTGATCGTCGCCGTGGTCGTCTTGATCGCCAACCTGATCGCCGACCTGTCTTATGCAGTTCTCGACCCGAGAGTGAAGGCCCCGCAGTGAGCACCGCAACCGACACCACCCAGAAGCAGGCGAAAGACGAGGTTGGCCTCAGCCAGTCGCGGCTGATCTTCCGCCGGTTCCTCCGGCACAAGATGGCCGTCGGCTCGGTGGTCATGGTCTCCCTGATCACGCTGCTCGCCTTCACCTCCATTGGCTTCGGCCCTATTCCCGGGTGGTGGCCGCTCACCTTCCAGCAGTTGAACCCGCCGGTGAACGGCGGGCGGCCGACCCTGTCCTTGATCCCGCAGTGGGCGGGCGGTGAGGGCATCTCGCTCGGGCCGCACCCGTTCGGTCAGGACCGCATCGGTAAAGACAACTTTGCCCAGGTGATGCGCGGCATTCAGAACTCGATCACCGTCATGTTGATCGTTGCGAGCATCGTGACCGTACTCGGCACCGTTGTCGGCGGTGTTGCCGGCTTCTACCGCGGCGCGGTCGACAACGTGCTCATGCGCATCACCGACCTGTTCATCATCATCCCGACCCTCGTGATCGCGGCGGTTCTCGGTCAGATCGCTGGTGGCGCCGGTCTCGGTATCGGCGTCGTCTTCCTCGCGATCCTGCTCGGCCTCTTCACCTGGATGGGTATGGCACGTCTCGTGCGTGCCGAGTTCCTCTCGTTGCGCGAACGCGAGTTTGTCGACGCGGCGAAGATGGCCGGCGCAAGCGACCGTCGCATCATCTTCAAGCACATCGTGCCGAACGCGATCGGCGTCATCATCGTCACGGCGACGCTCGCCATGGCGGGCGCCGTTCTGCTCGAGGCGTCTCTCGGGTACCTGAACCTCGGTGTGCGTCCGCCGGACGTCTCGCTCGGTGGTCTCATAAGCCAGAACCAGAGCTCGTTCGTCACGCGCCCCTGGCTGTTCTGGTGGCCGGGCGTCTTCATCATCCTGCTGACGCTTTCGGTGAACTTCATTGGTGACGGCCTGCGCGACGCGTTCGACCCGCGTCAGGCGCGCTTCCGTCCCCGTCGCAGGGCGATCCTCGCCGCGATGTTCGGGTCGCGCGCCAGCGGCTCGGGCATGCGTCCGAGTGAGCCGACTTCCATGAAGCGCGGCCCTGAGGAAGCGCTCTAGGCGATGTGTGGTCTAGCCGAAAGCCATGATGACCCAGGTCGTCAGCAGGCCGAGCGTGACCGTGATGGTCGCGATGTGCCAGGTGCGCGTCGCGGCCACGCGGTCGGCGTCACCGATACGGATGCGGTCCTCATCGATCAGGCGCCGCCAACGTTCGCGCACGATGAGCGCCGCATCGCCCGAATCGGTGCTCGGCAGGTCGCTCGTGCGCTCTCCCAAGGGAGCGGGCCGCAGCGGGTCGCCGTCCTCGGCGCTCGCCTTGCGTCGCGTGCGCCGCAGGGCCGCGCGGCTCGAGAAGCGGCCGGGTGCGGGCGCAGCCCAGGCGCTGTACAGCGCGCGCGGCGTGCGGATCGTGAGCGCGTACTTGGTGTCGACCTCAATCACCGCGTCCCACGGCACGCGCGTCGTGTGGGTGACGTTGCGCAGTTCGACGGCGTCGTCGTCGACGCGCACGCTGGGGCGCCACAGGGCCGCCCAGCCGGCCATCGCGATGCTCGCAGCGAGCGGAGCGTTCTGCGCCAGCTCGGTGGGGCCTGCGAGAAGCGAGGCGACGGCGATCGCCGCCGCGAGCATCCAGACCGCGATAGCCGCGGCCATGTTCAATCGGGAGCGGAATTCCGCAGCTTTGCCTCGCACCATGCCCACATGATCGCAGGGCCGTCGCCCGCGATTCGAATCGACCGCATCATCCGGCGCGAAAACGCGCAGAAGGAATCACTCGCATGACCGACACCACCACCCAGACGTCACCCCCCGCCAGCGGGGCGACGGTGCCCGTTCTGGAGTTCACCGATCTCTGCGTCGACTTCGGCGTCGAGCGTGAGTGGGTTCCCGCCGCGAAGAACCTGTCGTACGCGATCTACCCGAAGCAGGTCGTCGCCGTTGTGGGCGAGTCGGGCTCCGGCAAGAGCGCGAGCTCGATGGCGATTCTCGACCTGCTGCCGAGGAACAGCCGTATTCGCGGCAGCATCAAGCTGAACGGGTCCGAGATTCGCGGGCTGCGCTCGAACGAGATGCGCAAGATCCGTGGTGAAAAGGTCGCGGCAATCTTCCAAGAGCCAATGACCGCGTTGAACCCTGTCTATACGGTCGGCTTCCAGCTCGTCGAGACCATTCGCCTGCACCGCGGGGTCACGCCCGCCGAGGCCAAAGAGCGCTCGCTGGAGTTGCTGCGCCTCGTCGAGCTGCCCGACCCCGAGAAGGCCTTCAATTCATACCCCCACCAGCTGTCGGGCGGCCAGCGTCAGCGCGCCATGATCGCGCAGTCGCTCTCATGCGACCCGCAGCTGCTCATCGCCGACGAGCCGACCACGGCACTCGACGTCACCGTGCAGGCCGAAATTCTCGAGCTGCTCCGCGACCTCCGCGAGCGCGTCAACAGCGCCATTCTGCTCATCACTCACGACATGGGCGTCGTTGCTGACCTCGCCGACTGGATCGTCGTGATGGAAAAGGGCGTCATTGTCGAGCAGGGCCCCGTGCGCGACATCTTCTCGCGCCCGCAGCACCCCTACACCCAGGCGTTGCTCGCTGCCGTGCCTCGCCTCGGCAGCGCCGACGACTCGAAGTCGACGATCGATATGACGGCCGCACTCGCCACCGTCGTCGCGGGCGACGTCGTCGACTCGACGCTGGAGGAGCGCGCGGAAGAGAACCGCCGCCTCGCCGAAGAGGCCCACCGACGCGCCGAGCGCGTCGCCGCGAACGCCACGAAGGTGCTCGAGGTCGAGAACGTCGTCATCGAGTACGGCAAGCGCGGCAAGCTCGACGTGTTCCGCGCCGTCGACGAGGTGAGTTTCACGATCAATTCGGGCGAGGTGCTGGGGCTTGTCGGCGAGTCGGGTTCGGGCAAGTCGACGATCGGTCGCGCCTCGATCGGTTTACAGCCCATCGCGGGCGGCGCGCTGCGCGTCGCGGGCGTCGACATCTCGAACCCCGACCGCAAAACCCTGCAGACGCTGCGCCGCAAGGTCGGCATCGTCTTCCAAGACCCGTCCTCGTCGCTGAACCCCCGCATGCCCATCGGCGAGAGCATCGGTGAACCGCTCATGCTCGCGGGAGAGGCGAAGGGCCAGGCACTCGGTAAGCGCGTGGAAGAACTTCTCGACGCCGTGCAGTTGCCGCGCTCGTACCGCAACCGCTACCCCAACGAACTATCGGGCGGTCAAAAGCAGCGCGTCGGCATCGCGCGCGCCCTCTCGCTAAGCCCCCAGCTTCTCGTAGCCGACGAGCCCACCTCGGCGCTCGACGTGTCAGTGCAGGCGACGGTGCTGCAGCTGTTGAAAGACCTGCAGGCCGAGATGCAGTTCGCCTGCCTCTTCATCAGCCACGACCTCGCGGTTGTCGATGTCATGGCCGACCGTATCGCCGTCATGAACCAGGGCAAGTTGGTCGAGACGGGGTCGCGTGACGAGATTCTGCGCGCTCCGCAGCATCCCTATACCCAGCGCCTCATCGCGGCCATCCCGATCCCTGACCCGGACGTGCAGAGCGAGCGTCGGCGCCTGCGCCGAGCGATCATGGCAACGGCTGACGAGACCTAGTAGCGCCGGGCGTCACGCGCGGAACGCGAGGGTTTGCGCGGGTTCCGCGTAGACTGGCGACCTGGCCCGCCCTCGTTGGCGCTCTCGGCCGCACTCCACCCCCAATTCGTAAGGCTGTTTTATGGCGCTCGCCACCCGCTCCGACCTGCGTAACGTGGCGATTGTTGCCCACGTCGACCACGGCAAGACCACTCTGGTCGACGCCATGCTTCGCCAAACCAACTCATTCGCCGCGCACGCGCACGTCGAAGAGCGGGCGATGGACTCGAACGACCTCGAGCGCGAAAAGGGCATCACGATCCTCGCCAAGAACACGGCGGTCACCTACACCGGCACGCACTCGGGCGGGCAGGAAATCACGATCAACGTGATCGACACGCCCGGCCACGCCGACTTCGGTGGTGAGGTCGAGCGCGGCCTCAGCATGGTCGACGGGGTCGTTCTGCTGGTCGACGCCAGTGAGGGCCCGCTTCCCCAGACCCGCTTCGTGCTGCGCAAGGCGCTCGCGGCAAAGCTTCCGGTCATCCTGCTCGTCAACAAGACCGACCGGCCGGATGCGCGCATCGAGGCTGTCGAAGAGGAAACGCACGACCTGCTCCTCGGCCTCGCGAGCGACCTGCAAGACGAGGTCCCCGACCTCGACGTCGACGCGATCCTCGACCTGCCGGTCATCTACGCCTCCGGCCGCGCCGGCGCGGCGAGCCGTACCCGCCCCGCTGATGGCTCGTTGCCCGACAACGACGATCTCGAGCCGCTGTTCGAGGCCATCCTCGAGCACATTCCGGCGCCGACCTACGACGACGAGCATCCCCTTCAGGCGCACGTGACCAACCTCGACGCCTCGCCGTTCCTCGGTCGTATCGCGCTGCTGCGCATCTTCAACGGCACGCTGAAGAAGGGCCAGCAGGTCGCGTGGGTGCGCCACGACGGCAGCCACCAGAACATGCGCATCACCGAGCTGCTGAAGACGAAGGCGCTCGACCGCTTCCCGGCCGAGTCGGCCATGGCGGGCGACATCGTCGCAATCGCGGGAATCGAAGACATCACGATCGGCGAGACAATCGCCGATTCCGAGGATGTTCGCCCGCTTCCGGCGATCACCGTGGACGAGCCGGCTATCTCGATGACGATCGGCACGAACACGAGCCCGCTCGTCGGCAAGGTGAAGGGCCACAAGCTCACCGCGCGCATGGTGAAGGACCGCCTCGACCGCGAGTTGATCGGTAACGTCTCGATCCGCGTCGTCGACATCGGTCGCCCCGACGCGTGGGAGGTGCAAGGCCGCGGAGAGCTCGCCCTCGCGATCCTCGTCGAGAACATGCGCCGCGAGGGCTTCGAGCTCACGGTGGGCAAGCCCCAGGTCGTCACGAAGACGATCGACGGCAAGCTGCACGAGCCGTTCGAGGCGCTCACGATCGACGCGCCGGAGGAGTACCTCGGCGCGATCACTCAGCTGCTCGCCGCCCGCCGCGGCCGCATGGAGGGCATGACGAACCACGGCACCGGCTGGGTGCGCATGGAGTTCCTCGTGCCGAGCCGTGGCCTGATCGGCTTCCGCACCGAGTTCCTCACCACCACCCGCGGCACGGGCATCGCCAACGCGATTGCGCACGGCTACGAGCCGTGGGCCGGCTCGATCGTGGCCCGCAACAACGGCTCGATCGTCGCCGACCGCCAGGGCGTCGTCACGACGAACGCGATGATGGCGCTGCAAGAGCGCATGACGTTCTTCGTGAAGCCCACCGAAGAGGTGTACGAGGGCATGGTCGTCGGCGAGAATTCGCGCGCCGACGACATGGACGTGAACATCACCAAAGAGAAGAAGCTCAACAACATTCGCTCGTCGACCGCCGAAGAACTTGAGCGTCTCACCCCTCCGCGTCAGCTGACGCTCGAGGAGTGCCTCGAGTTCGCGCGCGAAGACGAGTGCGTCGAGGTGACGCCCGAGATCGTCCGCATTCGCAAGGTCGAGCTCGATCAGACGCTGCGCGCTCGCGCGACCAGCCGTCTGAAGCGCCAGAACGCCTAATGGCGGGATGCACGGGGCTGGCGGGGCGAGCCGCCGGCCACGCGGGCGATCCATGCGTGTGCATGAAGCATCCGGGTGTGAGCGGTAGGCTCTCGCCGTGAAGATCGCGCGTTTCGCTACGGCCGACGTGGCCGACCCCCGGTACGGAATCGTGGACGACGACGAGCTGGTGGTGCTCACCGGCGACCCGATGTTCCACGGCTACGACACGACGGGTGAGCGCGTGCCGCTCGCGGACGCGCGCATCCTCGCCCCGGTGATCCCGCGTTCGAAAGTCATCTGCGTCGGCATGAACTACGCGGCGCACGCGAAAGAGATGGGCCACGACGGGCTGAAGAACCCGCTCATCTTCTTGAAGCCGAACACTGCGGTCGTCGGCCCGGGCGATCCGATCGTCATTCCGCCGGTTGATGGGCGCATCGTGCACGAGGGCGAACTCGCCATCGTCATCGGCTCGGTCGCGAAGCGCGTGAAGCGCGACGACTGGCAGAGTGTCGTGTTCGGCTACACGATCGCGAACGACGTCTCGGCTCGTGACGTCATGTTCGCCGACGGGCAGTGGGCGCGCGCCAAGGGCTACGACACGTTCTGCCCGCTCGGCCCCTTCATCGAGACCGACATCGACCCGACGAACCTCGAGATCGAGACGTTCGTCGACGGAGAATTGCGCCGCAAGGGCAACACCGCCGACCTCGTATTCGGAATCCCCGAACTGATCGAGTTCATCTCAGACGTGTGGACCCTGCTGCCCGGCGACGTGATCCTGACAGGCACGCCCGACGGGCTCGGTGGCTTCCTCGACGGACAGACCGTCGACATTCACATCGAGGGCCTCGGCACCCTTTCGAATCCGGCGAAGAACCGCGACGACCGGGTCGACGCGTAGCCCCCGTCTATACCCCGGCGGGTATCGCCAGCGGCGTAGACTGCGGCTCGTGACCGCTCCTTTCGCCGCCGATACCGAGCTCACGGCGGGCGATGTCGCCAGGCTGCAGCGCCGCGTACGTGGCACGCTTATGGCCGGCCAGGTGCTCGCCGGACTCGGCATGGGGTCGACGCTCTCGCTGGGGGCTCTGCTCGCAGCCGACGTGTCGGGCACGCCAGCGCTCAGCGGCATGGCCGCCACCATGGCAACCCTGGGCGCCGCACTCGCCGCCGTTCCACTCGCGCGCCTCGCATCCCGCGCCGGGCGCGCACCCGCGTTGGCAACGGGCGCAACGATTGCGGCGGTCGGCGGGATGCTCGCCATCGTCTCCGCCGGAATCGGCGCCTTTTGGCTGTTGTTGGTCGCGCTCGCCGCCATCGGCGTCGGCACCGCGGTCAACCTCCAGTCCCGCTTCGCCGCCGCCGACCTCGCGGCAGACGCCACCCGCGGCCGCGACCTCTCCCTCGTCGTCTGGGCGACCACGATCGGCGCGGTGAGCGGCCCGAACCTGATCGGGCCAGGAGAGAGCCTCGGCGCCGCACTCGGGCTGCCTCCGCTCTCGGGGGCCTTCGTGTTCACCGCCGTCGCGCAGCTGAGCGCGGCAGTGCTCTACGTGCTGCTGTTGCGGCCCGACCCCCTGCGGGTCGCCGCGCGCTGGGAGGTGCAGCGCGCCGATGAGGCGGCGCGCGCATCCGGATCGGCGACGGCGCCCGCGATCGCGACCGGCGATGCCGGTGGAGTGCGCCTGGCGTTCGTCGCTATCGCGCTCAGCCACGCGACCATGGTCGCGGTCATGGCGATGACGCCCGTGCACCTCGCCGACCACGGCGCGAGCCTCGTCATCGTCGGATTCACGATCAGCCTGCACATCGCCGGCATGTACGCGCTCGCTCCCGTGTTCGGCATTCTGAGCGATCTGATCGGACGCTGGGTGACGATCCTGATCGGGCAGGTGCTACTCGTGGCGAGCCTGCTCTCGACCGCTCTTGGCAGCGAGAATGAAGCGTGGGTCGTCGTGGGTCTGATTCTGCTCGGGCTCGGCTGGAGCGCCGCGACCGTCGCCGGATCGGCCCTCCTCACCGAGTCGGCGCCGCCCGCCCGCCGCACCATCCTGCAGGGGCGAAGCGATCTCGTCATGAGTGCGAGCGGGGCGGCCGCCGGTGCCCTATCCGGTCTCGTCTTGACCGCGATCGGCTACTCAGGTCTCTCGTTCGCTGCGCTCGGCCTCGTGGCTGTCGTCGTCGTGCTGCTCATGCTCACCCCGCGCGCCGGAGTACGACCGCCCGCCGGTACGCTTGACTCCCGATGACCACCCCCGCCTTCACCACCGCTTCCGGCGCCGACGTGCGCGTCCGCTTCTGCCCCTCGCCGACCGGAACGCCCCACGTCGGGCTCATTCGCACGGCCCTGTTCAACTGGGCGTACGCGCGTCACACAGGCGGCACCTTCGTGTTCCGCATCGAAGACACCGACGCTGCTCGCGACAGCGAAGAGAGCTACCACCAGGTGCTCGACGCGCTGCGCTGGCTCGGCCTCGACTGGGACGAGGGCGTTGAGACCGGTGGGCCCCACGGGCCGTACCGTCAGTCGCAGCGCGGCGACATCTATCGCGGCATCATCGACCAGCTGCTCGAGGCGGGGCACCTCTACGAGAGCTTCCTGACGGGCGAAGAGATCGAGCAGAAGAACATCGAGCTCGGCCGCGACCCCAAGCAGGGCTACGACAACTGGGAGCGCGAGCTCACGGCCGAGCAGAAGGCCGCATACCGCGCCGAGGGGCGTCAGCCCGCCCTGCGCCTGCGCGTTCCCGACTCCGACCTGAGCTTCGAGGACCTGGTGCGCGGCGAGATCACCTTCCCCGCCGGCAGCTTCGTCGACTTCGTGGTCGTGCGCCCGAACGGCGCCCCGCTCTACACCTTCGTGAACCCCGTCGACGACGCGCTCATGGGCATCACCCACGTGCTGCGCGGCGAAGACCTCCTCTCGTCGACTCCTCGTCAGATCGCGCTCTACCACGCGCTCATCGACATCGGCGTGGCCTCCGCGATCCCGCGCTTCGGCCACCTGCCCTACGTCACCGGCGAGGGCAACAAGAAGCTGTCGAAGCGCGACCCCGAGTCGAACCTGTTCCACCACCGCGACCGCGGCTTCATCCGCGAGGGGCTGCTCAACTACCTCTCGCTGCTCGGGTGGTCGCTCACCCACGACCGCGACGTGTTCACGATGGACGAGATGGTCGCCGCCTTCGACGTCGCGAACGTGAATCCCAACCCCGCCCGCTTCGACGTGAAGAAGGCGGAGGCGATCAACGGCGACCACGTGCGAAAGCTCGCGATCGACGATTTCGTCGAGCGCAGCATCCCGTATTGCAGCGGAGCTGGCCTGTTCAACGATGTGCCGCGCCCGAGCGAGCGCGCGCTGCTCACCCGCGTCGCCCCGCTCGTGCAGGAGCGCGTGACGCTGCTCGGTGAGGTGCCGGGCCTCGTCTCCTTCCTCTTCACCGACGATGCCGACCTCGAGATCGAATCGGATGCTCGCGCCTCGCTCGGCGCCGACGCTGCGGCCGTTCTCGACGCCGGAATCACCGCCCTCGAGCCGCTCGACGACTTCACTCCCGAGCCGATCGAAGCCGCGCTGCGCGCCGCCCTCATCGACGGGCTCGGGCTGAAGCCGCGCCTCGCCTTCGGCCCGCTGCGCGTCGCTGTGTCGGGCCGCCGGGTGAGCCCGCCGCTGTTCGAGTCAATGGAGCTGCTCGGCAAAGAGTCGACGCTCGCCCGTCTGCGGGCGCTGCGCGCCTCGCTGTAGCGCGCCTCAGCGCACGGCGGGCATGCGCCGCACGTCGCCCGTCCTCTCGGCGATGGCGGCCTGTGCCGGTGGCCGCAGCAACACCCACGCCGCGGCCATGACGGCGAGCGACCCCGCGAAGAGGAGCCAGCCGAGCGGCGACTCGCCGTCGTTGATTCCGGCATACATCTTGTTGAGGTTGAGGCGTGCGCCCGTACCCAGCACGAGGCCCGTGTGCACGATCGTGAACGCGATGTAGAACCACAGCACGAAGCGGTGGGTCTGGCGCGCCCAGGCGTCCGACAGCGGACCGTGGGCGCGCATCCATTTCTCCGGCCAGAGGGGCGACAGCCGCAGCCCGGTGCCGAGGGCGAGCGGGGCCGCGACGACGACCGTCGACGCGTAGGCGAGCTGCTGCAGCGCGTTGTACGACACCCAGCTGTCGTTGCGGGGAAGGTCGAGCGACGCGTACTGCAGGGCGCCCGACAGTGCGTTCGGCACGACGGCCCAGTCGGTGGGGATCAGCCGCATCCAGTGCCCGCTGACGACGAGGAGCACGACGTAGACGAGGCCGACCGCAAGCCAGCCAACCACGACGACCAGGTGCCACCAGGTGTGGATGCTCAGCCGCGTCGGGCGTCGGGTGTCTCCCGTGCGCACCCGGCGCGTCCAGAACGCGATCGGCCGCGTCTTCGAGCGAATGTGCAGGCCCGAGCTCACAATGAACAGCAGGAAGAAGCCGTTGAGGAAGTGGGTCCAGCTGAGCCAGCCGGGGTAGCCCTCGGGAGTTCCGGGCGGGGGAGCGTAAGTGCCGGGGTAGCTCGCGATGAACTGCGCGACAGCAGGGTCGAGACGCAGCCAGCGGGCGAAGGCGACGATCGCGATGCCGGTGATGAGCGCCGCCGGAATGAGCCAGATCAGCGTGCGACGACGCGGACGGGCGGGGGCGGTGCTCACGGTTCCACCGTACTGCCGACCGGTGGGGAGACGTGGTGCGCGGACCCCGCCGTGTCTGGCAGAGTTGAGCGAGTGTCTGACCTGAACCCGCACCGCCGCTGGCCCTGGCTGTCGTGGGTGCCCGCCGTCGTGCTGTCGCTCGTGATCCTCGGGGCGGTTCTGGTCGCGTTGGTGTACGTGCCGCAATTCGCTGACGGTCCGCCACCGCCCGAGCCCGGTCAGGTAGATGACCGCAACTTCTCAGTGTTCACCGAAGAGGGGCTCGAGTTCATCGAACGTGAGCGGCTTCCTCGCATCAACCTGGCAGACCCGCCGGTCGAGGCCGCAGCCCTGGGACTGCCCGATGACGGGACTCTCACGATTGGGCCGCATCCACAGAATTTGTTCTACCGGCTCGTGCTGTTGGTTCCCGGCGATGAGGCGCAGGGTGTGCGGTTCAGCACCGATGTGTTCACCCTGGTCACGGAGGGTGGTGCCCTCACTCGCATCGAGGTCCAGCCGGCCTCGTTCGATGCGTGGGCAGGCGGATACCGCGAGGTTCAGGGTTTCGTCGCGGCGCGCGGCGCGCAGTACGGGTTTGACGCCCCGACTCAGCAAGACCTTCTTGAGCTCGTGCTTGACGCGCAAGAAACGGGCAGCGATGGCGTCATCGTGACCGAGGCCGGCACTTCTCTCGGTCTGCCGATCAGCGCCGAGATCGTGTGCGGGGCGAGCGCGGTCTGTTTCTCGACGTTCATCGTCACTCCGCCGGTAGGGTAAACTCGCTACTCGGTTCGCCTCCGGGCGGGCCCTCTGGCCCCGTCTCTGGTGGGGCCGGTGGGGTATGGTGTAATTGGCAACACGGCTGATTCTGGTTCAGTTGTTCTTGGTTCGAGTCCAGGTACCCCAGCTTCTCAAGACCCCCGCGATGACCGGGGGTTTTGTTCTGTCCGGCCGCGTGCCGCGTACGCTCGGGGCATGCGCCTCGGAGTGATCGACGTCGGATCCAACACCGTCCACCTGCTCATCGTCGACGCGCACCCCGGTGCCAGCCCGGTGCCGCACCACTCGGAGCGCTCGGTGCTGCGGCTCATGCGCTTCATCGACGACGACGGCGCCATCACCGACGAGGGGCAGCGGATGCTTGTGGAGGCGATCGGGGGAGCGGCACGCACGGTCGCCGAGATCGGCGTCGACGACGTCATGGCAACCGCCACCTCGGCGATCCGCGAAGCCGCGAACGGCGAGGAGGTGCTCGCACGGATCACGCGCGAAACCGGTGTCGAGCTGCGCGTGCTGACCGGTGACGACGAGGCCCGCATCACGATGCTCGCCGTGCGCCGGTGGTTCGGCTGGTCGGCCGGCGAGATCCTGCTGTTCGACATCGGCGGCGGCTCCTTCGAGATCGCGCAGGGGGCCGACGAGTATCCCGACGTTCAGGTGTCGCTGCCGCTCGGCGCGGGCCGCGCGACCATCAACTTCTTGCGCGACGACCCGCCGCCACGTGAGGCGGTGTCGCGCCTCCGGGCGCACGCTCGGGCCGCCTTCACCGAGGCGCGCGACACGATCTTTGCGGATCGGCCAGCGCCCACCCGCGTGGTCGGAACATCCAAGACCATTCGCTCGATCGGGCGCCTAGTCGGCGGTCCGGCTGACCCGGTGACGGGGGCACCCGCCCCGATTCACTACGCGGGCCTCAAGGAGTGGGAGCCGACGATGCGCGAGATGCCGTCGGATGTGCGCCAGTACCTGCCCGGCATCACCCCCGAACGCAGCTACCAGATCCTCGCCGGCGCGATCCTGCTGCGCACGGCGATGAAGGTGTTCGACGTATCGACGCTGACGGTGTCGCCGTGGGCGCTGCGCGAGGGCCTCGTGCTGCGCTACATCGACGGCCTCGACAGCGGGTCCGGTGGTGCCGCGTGAGCGAGCAGCTCCCCGACATCGATCGCGCGGCGGCGGAGGCGATGTGGCGCGCGTACGCCGACGCGCATCCCGAGGCAGTGGCCGCGACCGATGACCGGACGGTCGAGTATTTCGGCGACTCGCCCGCCCTCGCGGACGAACTGCTGAGCCTCGTGCTCGACGGCACGAAGCGTGCGACCGCAGCCCTCGTGGTCGAGTTCATCGCCGAAGGAGAAGCGCTGCCCCGCATCGGTTCGCACTGGATCGCCTGCGACGGCGCGGGCGCTCCCCGCGCGGTGCTGCGCTCGACCGAGTTTCGGCTCGCGACCTTCGACGAGGTGGATGAACGGTTCGCCTTCGATGAGGGAGAGGACGACCGCACGCTGGCCACCTGGCGAGAGGGTCACCGGCGCTATTGGGAGCGCACGGCGGCCGCCCGCGGCGACACGTGGTCGCCCGAGCAGGAGATCGTGCTCGAACGCTTCACCGTCGTGTGGCCGCCCGAGCATCGCGACGTCTGATCGCCGTCGCTGATTGTCAGCGGGTTTCAGCGGTGAGCGGCTCGAGGCGGCCCTTCCGGCGCTGCAGGTTCTTGTAGTCCCACTGGATACGCCGCGACTTCTCAATCCATCGATCGAGATCCACGAGGTCGATGTCGTCGACCGCGGTGACGCGGGCCTGCGCGGCCTTGAAGCTGCCCTCGACCTGCAAGCCTGGTTCGTCGAAGGACTGGCCGCTCCAGAACAGCAACTGCACATTGTCTTTCCGCGTCGCGAAGCCCGCCACGGGGTTGCCATCGAGGAACCACACCGGGTGGCGGTGCCACACCTTCGCCTCGGCTTCGGGGAGGCCCGCGTCGATGCGCTCGGCCAGCAGGTTTTCGATCGAGCGAGCGGGTTCCGGCTGTTCCTCGATGTAGGCGCGGATGTCGTCGGGGATCGTCATAACAACATCATGCTCTTATTCTCCACAACATATAGACAGTTGCACTATCGATAGTTACACTCTCCATTATGCGGATGAGTGAGCTGAGTGACACCACGGGCGTCGCCGTGCCGACCCTCAAGTACTACCTGCGTGAAGGTCTGCTGCACCCCGGTGAGCGCACCAGCCCCAACCAGGCCCAGTACGACCGCACTCACGTCGACCGCGTGCGCCTCGTGCGCGCCCTCATCGAGGTCGGTGGGCTACCCATCGCCCGCGCCGCGGACGTCGTCGCAGCGATGCAGCGCGACGGGCTCGGCCTGAGCTCGGTCTTCGGCATCGCCCAGCGCGCCGTGAGCGAGCGCGTGCTTCCCGACGAGGTGCGCGACGGCGACCCCGTCGACCCGTTCGGCCCTCTGCCGATTCGGACGGAGGGTGAACGAATGGTCGCCGAGTTGTGCGCGGCGCGCCGCTGGAACGTACACGCCACCAACCCCGGGCTCGCGATGGCTGCACGCGTGCTCGACACCTACGCGAAACTCGGACAACACCGCTTGCACGGTGTGCTTTCTGACTACGCCGACGCGGCCGACCGCATCGCCGCCGCCGACCTCGCCTCGGTCGCACGCGCGGGCGAGGAGACCCACGGTGACACCACCACCATGACCGACGTCGTCATCGTCGGCACCGTTCTGGGCGACGCCCTCATCGCCGGCCTCCGGCGCATCGCCCAGGAGGCGGAGTCCTTCCGCCGCTTCCCCGAACCTCCGACCACGGCCGCCGAGCGCGCGGCCACCCGCGAACAGGACCCGACATGCTGACCGAACCCCGAGCATCCACCGATCGCGTCGAGAGCCAGCCGGGCTGGCGGCTCGACCTGCCCCGCCACGAGTGGCACCGACCACTCGCCGTTCTCGCCGTCGCGCTCACCGCACTCAGCGTGGTCGCGCTCGTCGGGTACCTCGTCGACCCGCGCGAACTGCTCGGGCGGCCGCTGTGGGAGAAGCCGCTCAAGTTCGCGATCTCGGGTGCGCTGTACGCCCTCACGTGGGCGTGGATCATCGGCCACTTCGCGCGCTGGCGCCGCGTCGCGTGGTGGGCGGGCACCGTGATTACCGTGACGCTCGCGATCGAGCTCGTGATCATCGTCGGCTTCGCCGCGGCGGGGATGCGCAGCCACTTCATGGTGGACACCCCGCTCGCGACGACGGCCTGGTCGATCATGGCTGCAGCCATCACGACGCTGTGGGTCGCCACCTTCGTCGCGGGAATCGCGCTGTGGCGCAACCCCGGCGGCGACCCCGCCCGACGCGCCGCCATTCGCGCCGCCGTGGTGATCTCGCTCATCGGCATGGGGCTCGGCTTCCTCATGACCGGGCCGACCGCCGATCAGCTGAGCGACTTCCAGGGCGTCGCGGGCGCCCACACCGTGGGCCTCGCCGACGGCGGGCCCGGGCTGCCGCTGCTCGGCTGGAGCACCGAGGCGGGCGACCTGCGCATTCCGCACTTCGTCGGCATGCACGCCCTGCAGGCGATCCTGCTGCTCGCCTTGGCGCTCGAACTCGCCGCTCGCCGCGTGCCGGTGCTGCGTGACGCGGAGACGCGACGACGCCTGATCATCGTCGGCAGCGCCGCCTTCCTCGCCATCGTCGCGATCGTGACGCAGCAGGCGCTGCGCGGCCAGTCGATCGTCAACCCGGATGCTCTCACCCTGTCGCTGGGGATCGTCACCGCCGCCATCGCGGTCGCCTCCGCGATCGCCGTGCTCGCCGCAGCGGCGCGCTCCGTTGCTACTCGGAGGGCAGGCCTCGACGGCGAAGCGCCGCACGCAGGTGCTCACGACCAGAGAGGTTCGCGTAGTCGCGCAGTCGACGAAGAACGGTCTGACGCCAGCTGAGGCGGCGGCCCTGGGACGCGTTGTAGGCGTCGAGCGTGCGCTCCTGGGCGTCGAGGTGCTCGCTTACGCGGCTACCGTCGTAGCGCTCGTGGTGCAGCACCGCCGCCTGTGGCAGGCGCGGCTTGACGCCTGCCCGATCGGCGGGGTCGGGGTGCCCGAGTGCCAGGCCGAACACGGCGAAGGCGCGAGGCGGCAGCTCGAGCAGCGCGGCGACCTCGTCCGGTCGGTTCCGCATGGCGCCGATGTACACGCCGCCGAGGCCGAGAGACTCGGCGGCGATCAGCGCGTTCTGGGCGGCCAGCGCCGCATCCACGACGCCCACGATCGTGCTCTCGACGAGCTCGGCCGCCGCGAGTGACGCGCCCTCGTCCTCGGCGATGCGCTGGGCGCGCGAGAAGTCGGCAAGCCAGACGAGCACCACGGGTGCCGCCTCGATGAAGGCCTGATCGGCGGCGAGCGCCCGCAGTTGCCGCTTGCGGGCGGGGTCACGCACGGCGACGACGCTCCACGACTGCAGGTTCGACGACGTCGAGGCCGACTGGGCCGCGGCGATCAATGCCGACAGCGTGTCGTCGTCGATGTCGCCCGCGGCGAATCGCCGCACCGATCGGTGGGCGAGCATCGTCGCGATCGTGTCGTTCCAGGGGCCTCGCCAGCGAGCATCCGCCTCGCCGTAGCGCGCGCGTAGTGCTGCGTCCGTCACGTGTCCGCCGTCATCGACTGCCATAGGTCCAGTCTGCCGCGGCGACCTGTCAGCCCCGTCGGCGCCCTCTCAGCCGGCCCTGCAGGAAGGCGCTCGCGAGGCCGCCTGCGACCGCCAGCACGAGGCCAGCGGCGGCGACGGGGTGGAGGAGAATCACGGTGGGCGTGAGAACGATCTCCTGATCGGCGGGCGCCCATCCGAACCAGCCGAAGGAGATCGGCTGGGCGGCGCCGATGATGGCGACGACGACACCGATGGCGGTGACCGCCCAGGCGACGCGGCGCACCGTGCGCTCGCGGCGCGACTCGACGTCGATGCCGCTGTCACTCACGCGGCACCCCCGTCGAGGTCGATTGTGTCGCCCGGCTCGAGCGCGGTGAACGTCCCACCGTGCAGCTCGGTCACGTGGCGGATGCGGGCGTTCGCCATCGCCTGCCCCGCCGCCGAGTTGACGCGCTCGTGCGTGGGGAACGAGCGGCGCGGCCGCACCGAGTCGAGGTAATCCATGACCTCGCCGATCTTTAGCCACGGAGCGCTCGACGGCACCGCGAGCGTGTCGACGGCGCGGTCGGGCACCGTGAATGAGTCGCCCGGGTAGAACAGCGTCTCGTTGACCATCACGCCCACGTTGTCGACCAGCGGAATGGAACGATGGATCATGGCGTGCCGCCCGCCGAAGAACGCCAGCTCGAAGGGAGCCGCGTCGACGACGTCGCCCCCGTCGACGACGTGCCACGAGAATCCGGGATGCGCGTCGACGACTCCCCGAGGCGCAAACAGCGGCGTCTCGGGTCGCCCCTCGAGCAGCCGCTTGAGACGCTCAGGCGTGACGTGGTCGGCGTGCTCGTGCGTGACGACGATTGCGGCAAGGTTGTCGACGGCAAACGGGGAGGTGAACGACCCCGGGTCGATCACGAGTGACGCGCCCGCGTGCTCGACGACGAGGCAGGCATGCTCACGCTTGGTGACCTTCATGAACCCACGCTAGCCGTGCCGACGCGATGCCGCACTGCACACCCCCAGGGGGTATAAAGTCACACACATGATCGACGACATCAAGAAGCGGGCGCTGCACCGCGCGAAAATCCTGCAGGGGCAGATGCGCGGGCTCGAGAAGATGATCGACGCCGACGAGTACTGCGTCGACATCATCACCCAGTCCCTCGCCATCCAGAAGAGCCTGTCGAGCCTCAACAAGCTGCTCGTCGAAAACCACCTGCGCACCCACGTGACCGACATGTTCGACGCTGGCGGGGACGAGCGCGAGAAGGCCGTCGCCGAGCTGATCTCCGTGTACGAGCTGCAGAACAACCGGGGCCGCTGAGCCGGGCCGCCGTCACACCGGCCGCTGCGCCCCCTCCAGGGGAACCCGCACTCGGAACCCCTGGTCGCCGAGCACGAACTGCTGCGCGAGACCGCTCGGCCCGACCGCGATGGGCGCGAGCAGGTTTGCTGTCGGGCCGGACTCGTGGGGAGTCACGATGACGAGCACCGTCGGCTCGTCGTCGTCGTCGATGCCAACGGCGCGGCGCTGCTCGTCGCTCCACCGGGGCGCGTAGTCGTCGAGGTACGCCTCGGGCTCGATGACGAAGAGCCGCACGGCCTCGGACGCGAATACGTGAAGACCCATCGCGCCCTCGACGGGAGTCAGGGTGAACGCAGCGGGACCGGCGATGCCGAGCAGCGGTTCGACCATGGTCACCTGCGCCGCTTGCGGGGTGAGCGAGGCCCGCGCCGCCTGACCGGTCGCGCTCATCGGAGGAAGTCCAGAAGCGTCGGGGGCAGGACGCGGGCCGTCACGGCGAGAGCGGCCTGGTAGACGGTGCTCTGCGTCGTCAGATCCAGGATGGTCTTGGCCAGGTCGACGTCCTCGATGGCGCTTCTCTGCGCACTCACCGCGATGGTTCGATCGGCGAGCGATGCGCTTGCGCGATCGAGCTGCGTCTGCCGGCTGCCCACTTCGGCGTGCGCGGTCACGATCGAGGTCAGGTGGCTACCGACCTGGTCGATCCGCTCGCCGATTGGGACACCGGCGCGGAGGTCGGTCGCGATGGCGTCGAGAAGCGCGAACACTGATTGCGGTCCATCGCCGAACACCTGTCGGCCGTCAACGTCCACCCGAATGCCCTGCCCTTCATCCACCCGCCGGATGACCGGCGCGGCGCCCGATCCGGTAAAGCCGTAACCGCCCGCCACCGCGGCGGGGGAGTCCGAGTCGCCGGCGAATACGAACCTGCCGAGGTAGCTCGCGTTCGCCTGCGTCAGTAGGTCGTCGCGCAGCCCCTCGAACTCTGCTGCGAGTCCCTCGCGCGCGGCCGCCGACATGGCCGCGGTGTTGGCGCCCTGCACCGTGAGGTCGCGGGCCCGTTGGAGGATCGTCGTCGCACTGCCGAGCGCGCGGTCGATCGTGGTGAGCCACCCCTCGGCGTTCGAGGCGTTGCGCTGGAACTGGGCGATGGCCCGCTGTTCGGTGCGGGTCGCCAGAGCTTCCGCGGTGGCCCGGGGGTCATCGCTCGGGCGCGTGATGGCCCGCTGACTGGACGCCTGATCCTGGAGACGCGCCAGCTCGGTGAGCGAGGCCTGCAGGTTGCGTTGAGCCGTGGCGGCCATCCCCAGATGGGTCGAACGTGAGATCATCATCGGCCGACCACCCCCGTCCTGTTGATGAGCACATCGAGCATCTCGTCGATGGCGGTGAGGACGCGCGCCGCGGCCTGGTAGGACTGCTGATAGGTGAGCAGCGCGATGTTCTCCTCGTCGAGCGACACCCCGGCGCGGGAGCGTTGGGCGTCCTGCGCGATCACGGCGGAGACGGATGCGCGGTCGAGCGCGTCGAGCGCCGCGCGGGCGGTGGCGCCGACATCGGCGACGAGCGTGGACCACGCGCGCGTGACGCCGTCCGAGGCGCTGCCCAGCTGCGAGATTTGATCGGCCACGCTGCCGTCGCCGCCACCCGCCCCCGGCGAGCCCGTGGCCACGCCGGAGACATCGCTCGGGACGATGACCAGGCCGCGCGAAGCCGGGACCCCGGCCGTGACCGCGAAGAACGCGAGTCCGCTCGCCCCCGTCGCGCTCACACCTCCCGCGTGCACGGTGTTCACCGAGTCGGCGAGGGAGAGGGCGAGCGCGTCGAGTCGCGCGGCGAAGTCGGCGATCGGGCTGGTGGGGGCGACCATGGTAAGAATCCCGGACGCCTCGCCCCCGCGACCGAAGGAGAGGGGGCTGCCGGGCCGGTGGGCCCACTCGACGACAACGGGCCCGGCCGCGGGATCCATCGCGAGCGGGCCGGACACGGTCATCGTGCGCGCTGTCGTGCCCGACACGAGCGCGTCGCCGTCCACCGTCACATCGATCATGCCGTCGGGGCGCTGTCGAACGACTCCGCCCACGAGACCGGCGAGCTGCGCCGCCAGCCGGTCGCGCTCATCCAGGAGGGTGCCGACATTGCTTCCCGCGGCCGTCTCCGATCGGATGCGCGCGTTCAGGTCCGCCAGGGACGCCGCGTCCGCGTTCGCCGCCTCGATGACGCTGGTGAGCGCGGCGCGCTGCTCGGCCCACTCACGTTCGGCATCAAGCCGCATCGTTCCGAGGCGATCGACGACCCCCTGGGCCCTCGACAGGAGAACCGCGACGGGAGCGGCCTCGCCCGGCTGATTCGCGACGTCCTGCCATCCGGTGAAGAACGCGTCGAGGGCGGCGGCGAGTCCGCGATCGCTCGGCTCGGCGACGAGCGTGTCGAGTGCGGAGAGCGCGCGAGCGCGGAACGTCGCCGCGCCGAGAGTGGCGTTCGCGTCGGCCACTCGCGCATCCCGCACCGCGTCGGCGAGTCGCGAGATCGTCTCGGCGCTGACGCCCTGTACGGGATTCGCCCCGCCCGACAGGAGACCCGTCCGCGCGATCGCGTCGATGGCGGAGGCCGACACGCGCTGACGGGTGTACGTCTCCGAGCCGGCGTTCACGATGTTGGCACCCGTGACGTCCATCCCTCGCCGGGCGGCGACGAGACCCGTGTAGGCGACGTTGAGGCTTCCGAAGGTCGACATGGCTCACAGATCCTTCGAGATGAGGGGAGTGCTCGGACTCGCGGGGGAAGAGCTCCCGGTGGCGGAGTAACCCCCGGCTTCGCTCGCATCGGCGACCGCCGCGATGACCTCGTCCGTCGAGCGGGCGGCGCTGCGCAGGTGAGCGCTGTTGGCATCGCGCAGGGCGGCGATCTGCTCCGCAAGTGCGCTCAGCGCGCTCAGGTGCTCGCCGAGGATCTCGCGCCACGGACCGTCGGGGCTGTGCTCGATGAGCTGGCGCAACGTTGCGTCGGCGGGCGCGACCCACTCGTCTGCCACCGCCGCCACGGCTGCGGAGCGGGCCACGCCCGCGTGCCGGACGGCAGCGAGAGCCTTGTCGACGTCGGTCGTCGCCCGGTCGATGCGGTTCGTCCGGCCAGCCGCGAGTAGGAGGTGCTCGACTTCGAGCGCATACACGAGCGCGTCCAGCGCCTCGCGTTCGCGCCAGAGAGCCGCGGAGAGTTCTGCCGCGCTCATCGTGCCTCCTCGGGTGGTGTGGTTCGGGTCGTGTTGGTGGGGGTAGCGCGAGGGTGAGCGGCGTCCGTCGGCCCCGTTGCCCGTTCGCCTGCGCCCTGCACCTTCGCACTATCGGTCGGCATGGCGCCGATGTTAGCGAGCGCGCCGCGCGCAGGCCGTTTTTCGGGTACGACGCGTGTCCCCCCAAGTGCGGACACCCCATCGGGGGGTCCCTCTAATGGGGGTGTCGCGCTTCGTCTACATTCGTCAGGCTCACCCCCGGGGGCTCGACGGACTATTGGCGGACATACACGTAACGTGGGGGAAATATTCAGATGAAGCCGATCCGCGCCCACCGCGCAACCAGTGACCGGGATCCTGCCACCGAGGCGCTCATCGTCGAAAACCTCCCCCTCGTCGGCTACCTCGTGAGCGATCTGTGCGCGCGAGCCACGCACCTGTCCCGCGAGGACCTCGCCTCGGTCGGAGCGATCGCCCTCGTGACCGCCGCGCGCAGTTTCGACCACAGCCGCGGCGTTCCCTTCGGCGCGTACGCGCGCCACCGCATCCTCGGAGCGTTGACGGACCACCTGCGGTCGAGCGACTGGGCGGGCCGCGGTGCTCGACAGCGGATCACGGCGATGGCGGCGGCGCAGGACGAGCTCGCGAGCCGGCTGCACCGGGCCCCGACCGTTGAGGAACTCGCCCAGCTGCTCGGTACGGATACGGCGACCGTGAGGGAGACGCTCGGGCTCGCCGCCCGACGGGTCACGGAACTCGACGAGGATGCGGTCCGCACCCTGCGCAGCGAGGACGTCGGGCCGGAGGATGCGCTCATCGGGGCCGAGCAGGACGCGCACGTCCGCGCGGCAGTCAAGGCCCTGCCCGAGCGGATGCGCGAGATCATCGTCGACCTGTACTTCCGCGACAGGACCGTCTCGGAGATCGCCGCGGAACGCGGGGTAACCCACTCCGCCGTCTCCCAGCAGCGCAAGCAGGCGATGATGCTCCTGCACGCGGCGATGTCGGAGCACCGGGAGGAGGCGTCCCAGGCGGTTCCGGCCTCCACGGCATCCGATTCCCGCCGCGCGGCCTACCTCGCTCGCTTCGCCGAACTGCGCGGTGCAACGACCCTCGCCGCCCCGGCGCCCGCACCGCTTCGAGCTGCTCTCTGACCGTCGAGCGGATGCCGGCCTAACGGCAGCGCTCACGGTGCCGAGAGTCACCGATGTCGCCCCACGGACGGGGCGTCAGCACAACACCCACATCACGGAGGAAAAACCATGGGTATGCAGATCAACACCAACGTCAGCGGTATGAACGCCTACCGCAACCTGTCGGTTACGCAGGGTGACCTCAGCAAGTCCCTCGAGAAGCTGTCGAGCGGTCTTCGCATCAACCGCGCCGGTGACGACGCGGCGGGCCTCGCCATCTCGGAGGGCCTGAAGGCGCAAATCGGCGGCCTGAAGGTGGCCGCCCGAAACGCGCAGGACGGCATCTCGGTCGTGCAGACCGCGGAGGGTGCCCTGCACGAGGTCCACTCGACGCTGCAGCGTCTGCGCGACCTCGCCGTGCAGGCCGGTAACGATTCGAACAATGCGAACGCCCGCGCGGCGATTCAGACCGAGTCGGACCAGCTGGTGGAGGAACTCGCGCGCATCGCCGCGTCGACGAACTTCAACGGTACGAACCTCCTCGACGGCTCGGCGTCCACCCTGACCTTCCAGGTCGGGGCGAACTCTGACCCGACGGGTGCCCCCGCCGCGGTGAACACCATCTCGGTCGACCTGTCCAACGCCGACGTCGCCACCCTCGCGGCGTCGCTGGCCACGGGCGGCGCGAGCGCGCTGGCGTACGCGAGCAACGCGGATGCGCAAGCATCCATCGCGACGCTGGACGAGGCGATCACCACCATCTCGACCGCTCGCTCCGAGCTCGGTGCCTACCAGAACCGCTTCGAGCGCACCATCAACAATCTGAACGTCGCCGTCGAGAACCTGTCGGCGTCGAACAGCCGCATCCGCGACACGGACATGGCCGCCGAGATGGCGCAGTTCACCCGGTCGCAGATCCTGAGCCAGGCGGGCACCGCGATGCTCGCTCAGGCCAACCAGCTGCCGCAGGGCGTCCTGCAGCTGCTGCGCTAGTTCGCCGCTCGTTTCGGCGGCCGGGGGTCGAGATTGCACCCCCGGCCGCCGACGCGTCGGCACGCGGCACGCCGCCGCCCGCCCCGAAGGAGTTCACATGGCCGGATTTGGCATCGACGGGCTCTCGAGCGGCCTCAACACATCGGCCCTCATCGCCTCCCTGATGCAGATTGAGTCGATGCCCCGCACGCAACTGGCGGGCTCGGTCTCGACGGTGCGCTCACAGGTGAGCGCATGGCAGACGATCAACTCGACGCTGCGTACGCTGGGGGAGCGCGCGGTATCGCTGGCCGGAGTCGCATCGGAGCCCGCGACGACGGGGCGCTCGACCCTCGAGGGACTCACGGTGCGTACCCAGGCGGGCTCCGCCATCGGCGCGATCGATGTGCGGATCGATTCCGCCGCCGCCGCTCATGCCGGTGTCACGGCAACGCTACCCACGACGGGCGCCGCGCCCGCGACCTTCGTCCTGGTCGATGCCGACGGTACGGAGCACGAAGTCACTGCGGCGAGCGGATCCGCGTCCGACATCGCCACTGCGCTGCGCGCGGCGCGTCCAGGACTCATCGTCACCGTCATCGGAGCGGGGACGGACAGTCAGACCGGTGAACCGCTCAGCCGCCTGCAGATCGCCGCATCCGAGACGGGGGAGGAGCACCGCTTCTCGATCTTCCGCGGCACGCAGTCCGATCTCGCCGCCGGTCAGGCGACGGATCTGTTCGCCGAACCCGGCGCCGCGCTGCTGTCGATCGGGCGAGACGCTCAATTGACGCTCTGGGCGGGCACCGCCGCCGAGCAGGTGCGGACTGCGGCCGGTTCGACCTTCGTCGAGCTGCTGCCCGGCGTCAGCCTCACCGTCGCTCCCGGCACGATCGGCCAGGCCACTGTGACGGTCGAGCGCGACGACGCGGCGCCGACGACGGCCGCCGCCGACCTCATCAGCGGCCTGAAGGGCGTCCTCGACTACCTTACGAGCTCCACGCTCGTGACCCCGACGAACTCAGCCTCGGGCGCGGCCGCCACCCGCGCGGGCGTGCTCGCCGGCGACTTCACCGCTCGCGAGGTCCGCGCGCGGGTCGTCGACGCGGTCGGCAGGCCGGTGGACGGCCGGTCTCCGTCCACTGTCGGCATCAGCTTCACGTCATCGGGCGAGGTGCAGTTCGACGCGGAGCGCCTGGCCGAGGCGTTGCGCCGCGATCCCGCGGAGGCCATGAGCACATTGTCCGCCATCGCGGGCCGCGTGAGCTCGGCCGTCGACTCGCTGAGCGACCGCTTCGAGGGGATAGTGACGAAGCGCATCGACGGCGACCAGCGGCGCATCGCCGACATCACCGCGCAGATCGACAGCTGGGATCGACGGCTGGAGCTGCGTCGAGCGGCCCTCGAGCGCACGTACGCTGCTCTCGAAGTACAGCTCGGTCGGCTGAGCTCGCAGAGCTCCTGGCTGGGTTCGCAACTGTCGGCTCTCACACGGAACGGGGCGGTGTGATGACGTCTCCGGCGGAGAGGATGCTCGCCCAGTATCGACGCGACTCGGTGCTGTCAGCGACGCCGGCCCGGCTGCTCGTCATGCTGATGGACCGCCTCGCCCTCGATATCGATCGAGCGGCGGCGGCGCAGGACGCACTCGATCGGGAGACGGAGCGGCGCTGCCTCGACAACGCCCAGGCCATCGTCGCCGAGTTGATGGGCAGTCTCGACGTCGATGCGTGGTCGGGAGGCCCCCAGCTGCTCGCAATCTATGGTCACCTGAGCACCCTGCTCGTGCGCGCCGCCGTGGAGCACGACGTCGCGGTCACGCGCGACTGCGCCCGCATCGTCGCGCCCTTGCGCGACGCCTGGCGGGAGGCGGCGGAGAGCGTGGATGCGGCAGGCGCCCACGCGACGTCGGCGGGTGGTGTGCACGGTGTCGGCTGACGAACGGTGGCGCGGGATCCTCGATGCGCTCGAGCAGGCTGTGCGCACGCCGGTTTCCGCCTCGCGAATCCTGGCGGGAGACTCGACCGCGCTGCCCGCACAGGGGTCCCGCGCCGACGGCGAGTGGGAACCTCCCACGGACGTGGGTGCCCTGCCTGTGGCCTTGGCCGACCGTGCCGCGAGGATCCTGGCGCTCATCGACGAGCGCGGAGCCGAGACCCGCGCACTCCTCAGCCGCGTCGCCGAGCACCGGGACGCTCTCGAGTCGCTCGCTCGGCCGACGGCGCCGGCTCCTCGCTATCTCGACCTCACGGGCTAACGCGTCGCGCTCGCTTGCCGACAGTGGTCGGGGAGAGCAGGGATCGCTCGTGGCACGGCCAGGGATCGGCCGGTTCGACCGCACTACACGTGCACGAAGGACGAGGTTCGCTCGATGATCACGTCGCTCACGGCCACGGCGCTGGAAAGTGCCCTGACCGGTCTCGCCGCCCGCCAACGGGCCATCGCCGACAACATCGCCAACGTCAGCACTCCGGGGTTCCGCGCCCAGCGGGTCGCGTTCGAGCAGTCGCTCGCCGCCGCGGTACGCGACGGCTCGGGCCGCGCGGAGATCTCGATGCAGCGCTCGCTTGAGCCGACGCGGCTCGACGGCAACAACGTGAACCTCGACACGGAGACGATCTCCAACATCGACACCGTGCTCCGCTTCCAGTTCGCCTCCCGCGCGATGGACGGTCAGTTCCAGAGCGTGCGCACCGCGGTGAGGACGAACTGATGCCCCTCGACGCAATCGGCATCGCCGGAACCGCGCTCACCGTCCACCGCAAGTGGCTCGACGCGGTGAGCGACAACCTCGCCAACATCAACACGGTCACGGGAACCGACGGCGAGGCGTTCCGCGCCCGCTACGTCATCGCCCGCGAGGCGGACGGCGTCGGCGGCGTCATGGTCGCCGGCGCGGCGTTCGGCGACCCGGAGGGCCGACTCGCCTACCAGCCCGATCATCCACTCGCCGATGACGATGGACTCGTCCGCTACCCGGACATCGACATGGCCTCCCAGATGGGCGCGCTGATCATGGCGCAACGGGGCTACCAGGCGAACGCCGCGGTCGTCGACCGAGCGCGGGAGACCTACCTCGCGGCCCTCGAAATCGGGAGGCGCTGATGCCCATCGGGCCGATCACGGGAATCGACGCCATCCGCCCCCTGATCGAATCGGGTGGGGCGCAATCCGCCACGGGTGGCGGTGAGGCCTTCTCCGCCCAGCTCATGGGGATGGTCGACGAAGCACAGCGGCTGAGCGGTGAGAGCAACAGCCTCACGATTGCCGCGCTCACGGGTGACCTGACCGACCTGCACGCGGCGACCATCGCCTCCTCGCGGGCGAGTCTGACCCTTGAGGTCATGGTCGCGATGCGCAACAAGGGCGTCGACGTCTTCACCGAGATCATGCGGATGCAGGCCTGATGCCCGCCGCCGTCGTGTCGGTCTGGCGCCGCATCGTTGTCGCCGCCCAGGGTTTCACTCTCGCGCAGCGCACGATCGCGATCATCGGCACCGCCGCCGTGGTTCTCGGCATCGTCGCCCTCACCGCCTGGGCGACCAAGCCGGCCATGGTTCCCCTGTTCACCGGGCTCGCACCGGCCGACGCGAGCGCCGTCGTCGAGCAGCTGCGCTCCGCGGGCGTGCCCTACGAGCTCGCGGGGGGAGGGTCGAGCGTCCTCGTCCCGGAGGCCCAGGTGTACGAGCAGCGCATGGCCCTCGCCGCCGACGGCCTGCCGGGGGAGACCAGCACCGGCTACGCCCTGCTCGACCAGATGGGCGTCACCGCCAGCGACTTCCAGCAGAACGTCACCTGGCAGCGCGCCCTCGAGGGCGAGCTCGCCGCGACCATCAGCGCCATGCGGCCCATCGAGACGGCGACGGTCCGGCTCGCCCTTCCCGCCGAGACCGTGTTCACCGCCCAGCGTGTGCCGCCCACCGCCTCCGTCTTCGTCGCGACGAGTCGCACGGCCGGACTCACGCCGGAGCAGGTATCGGCGATCGTCCACCTCGTCTCCGCCTCCGTCGAGGGCATGGCCGCGAGCGACGTCGCTGTCGTCGACGCCGACGGCACGGTTCTCTCCACGGTCGGTACCGGGCCGGTCGGCGCGTCCTCCGGTTCCCGCGGTGACCAGATCGCCCAGCTGCAGGACCAGGTGCTCGCCATGATCGAGAGGGTCGTCGGCCCGGGCAACGCGAGCGTCGTCGTGAGCGCCGACATCGTCTCGGCGACCGTCGAGCGCACGACGGAAACCTACGAGCCCGCCGACGGCGCTCAGCCCCTCACCGAACGGACCACCTCCGAGGAGTACACCGGCGGAGCGGGAGGAGCCGCCGGCGTCCTCGGCCCGGACAACATCGCGGTACCCGGTGACCGGGCCGATGGCGGCACCTACTTGGCGCAGACCGTCGACCGCACGAACCCCAACAACCGCGTGGTGGAGGTGACGAGCATCCCCGCCGGGGACATCGGCCGCAAGTCCGTGTCGATCGCCGTGGACCGTGAGGCGGCGGCCGGGACATCCGCAGCCGCGGTCGAGGCGCTCGCCGTCGCGGCGGCCGGACTCGACATCGCTGCTGGCGACGCCGTGACCGTCCAGATCGTCGACTTCGACCGCTCGCTCGTCGAGCAGGCGGAGGCGGCGATCGGCGCCGCTCGCGAGGCGGCCGCACAGGAGGCGTTCTGGTCGAACATCCGCCTCGGTGCAATCGGAATCGGCGTGCTGATCCTCGTCATCGTGATCGTCGCTCTGATTCGCTCCGCCGTGTCGCGACAGGTGCGCGAGCCGATCGATGTCGGGATGCTGCACGAGCGTCGCGACACCCTCGCTGCACCCACGGGGATCGAGGCGCTCGACGCACTGAGCACCGAACGCGATGAGCTCGAACTGCCCGTGGCGCCCACCGACGCCGATGAACGGCGCAGGGCGCTCAATGCCCTCGCGCAGCGCGACCCCTCCCGCACGGCCGAACTGCTGCGGCAGATCATGGATGAGCGGAGCCTCCCGTGACCGCCTTCGCACGGGTCTCCCCGCTCACCGGCACCCAACGCGTCGCCCTGCTGCTGACGCAACTCGACCGCGAGCACGCGGCCGACGTGCTCAGGCAGTTCAGCGACGACGAGGCCGAGCGGGTCTCGGCCGAGCTCATGGCGCTCAGCCGGGTCGACGCCGAGCAGGTATCGCAGATCGTGGACGACTTCTACGCGCTCTCGGTCTCAGGAGCGATTTCGGCCCGCGGCGGTCGCGATGTGGCCGCCGGGCTGCTCGAGGCGACCTTCGGCGCTGAACGCGCCGCCGGCGTCATGAGCCGGCTCACGGCGACACTCGGCGGACGCCCCTTCGAGTTCATGGACGATGTCGACCCCGCCACCATCCGCGAGCTGCTCGAGAACGAACTCGCGCAGACGACGGCCCTCGTGCTCGCCCACCTCTCGCCCCAGCGCGCCTCGCAGGTGCTCGCCGGCCTGCCAGAGGCGACCAGGCTCGACGTCGTCGAGAGCATCGCGCACATGGGGTCTGCGACCCCCGAGGCGGTGGCAATCGTTGCAGATGCGCTTCGCCACCGCGCCGGCGCCGTCATCGATCCCCGTCGCCACCTCGATGTCGTCGGCGGCGTGCAGCCGCTCGTCGAGATCATCACGCGCTCCGACGTGGCGACCGAGCGGGCGCTGCTTGCCGCGCTCGACGAGCGCTCGCCCGAGCTCGCGGAGGAGATCCGTAGCCGACTCGTCACCTTCATGGACCTCGTCCGGCTGTCGCCGCGCGATGTGCAGCTGGTCCTGCGCGGCATCGATCCGGCGACGCTGGCCCTCGCGCTGCGCGGGGCGAGCGAGACAATCACCGCCACGATCGTCGCAAACATCAGCGAGCGGGTCCGCGCTCTCGTCGACGAGGAGGCGTCCCTGCACGCGCAGGTGCGCGCATCCCAGGTCGACGAGGCGCGCGCCGAGATCGTCCGGGCGATGCGCGAGGCAGCGGCCCGGGGCGACATCGTCCTCAGCCGGGCGGACGACGAGGGGGATCGACTTGTCTAGCGCGCCGACCCCCACCGCGCACCGCTTCCCCCGCCTCGCGGGGCACGGCGAGCAGGCGGCGGCCGGTTACGCCGCGGGCTACGCAGCCGGTCTGCGCGCGGCCGGCGACCGCGCGCGGCTGCAGGCCGACGAGGATCGCGAGCGCAGCGCGGCGGAACGCGAGGAGGCGCGAGCGCGCATCGCATCCGCACTGCGCGCGCTCGACCTCGCGGCGCAGGAGCTGCGGGAGCACGCCGAGCGGGCGATCGCCGCCTCCGACGCTCGCCTCGCCGCGGCCGCCGTGGAGGTGGCCGCGCTCATCATCGGCGACCCCGCCCAGGCGCCCGAGCAGATGGCTTCCGCTGCCGTGGCGCGCGTCCTCGGCCACGAGGCCTCGGACGAGCTCATCGCCGTTCACCTGAACCCCGCCGACCTGGCCTGCATCGGCGAAATCGTCGACGAGCCGGGCGCGCCACTGTTCGTCGCCGATCCGAACCTCGACAGGGGAGAGGCCCTTGGTCGGCTCGACGACGGCGTCATCGATGCGCGCCTCTCGTCGGCCATCGAACGATGCCGCGCAGTGGCAGCAGCGGGAGGCGCATCATGACGGCCGGGAACACGACGCTCCTGTCGCCGGAGCTACGTCGCGCCGCACGACCCGAGCGGCGCGGCCGTGTGCGCGCCATCGTCGGCCTCGCCGTCGATGTCGCCGGTGTGCGCGCCGGGATCGGCGATCTCGTCACGCTCGGCGAGCATCCGCCGGTCCCCGCCGAGGTCATCGCGGCGAATGCCACCGGCGTGCGCTGCATGCCGCTCGACTCCGCACCCCATCTCGCCGTGGGGCACGATGCGGTACACCGAACGGGCCGCGGGGTACCGGTCGGCGTTGGGCTCCTCGGACGGGTGATCGACGCGATCGGCGCCCCCATCGACGGGCGCGGCCCGCTCGCCGACGTCGTCGAACGACCGCTCAGTCACCCCGTCCCCTCCGCACTCGACCGGCCGCCCATCACAGAGCCGCTGGGAACCGGAGTGCGGGCGATCGACGCCTTCACGCCGATCGGGCGGGGCCAGCGCATCGGCTTGTTCGCCGGAAGCGGCGTTGGAAAGAGTTCCCTGCTCTCAATGATCGCGCGGGGCACGGAGGCCGAGGTCATCGTCCTCGCCCTGATCGGTGAGCGCGGGCGGGAAGTCCGCGAGTTCCTCGACCGCGACCTGGGGGCGGAGGGCCTGTCTCGCTCCGTCGTCGTCGTCACGACGTCGGACGATCCCGCAGTGCGGCGCCGACGTGGCGCTCTGCTCGCCACGCGCATCGCCGAGCACTTCCGCGACAGCGGCCGACACGTGCTTCTCATGATGGACTCCATCACGCGCATGGCGATGGCCCAACGCGAGATCGGGCTCGCCGCGGGTGAGCTGCCAGCGACGCGCGGCTACCCGCCATCGACCTTCACGATGATCGCGCAGCTCGTTGAACGCGCGGGGGCGACCGAGCGCGGCTCGATCACCGGCGTGTACACCGTCCTCGTCGACGGCGACGACCACAATGAGCCCGTCGCCGACGCGGTCCGCTCCTACCTCGACGGGCACATCGTGCTCGACCGCTCGCTCGCGACGGCCGGGCACCACCCGGCGATCGACGTTCTGCACAGCGTCTCCCGGGTCGCCCACCGGGTGGTTGACGAGCGGCACCGCTCCGCGATGACCGCGGTGCGGGCGGCGCTCGCCGCCCACCGTGCTAATCGTGACCTCATCGAGGTCGGGGCGTACCCCGCCGGATCTAACGCCCGCGTCGATGCCGTACTTGCGCACACCGACGCGATCGACGCGCTGCTGGTCCAGCCTCTGGATGCGCTCACCACCCCCGCTGACACCGCGGACCGTCTGCACCGACTCGCCGAGCTCATTGAGGAGGCACCATGAGTACCGTCTTCCGGCTTGCCGGGCTCCTGCGCGTTCGCGGTATTGAGGCGGACGCGAAGGCCGCCGCCGCCACCGCCGCTCAGAGGCGGCTGCAGCGGGCGGAGGCTCGCCGGGCCGGAATACACCGGTTCCTCGCCGACGACGCCGGGTCTGCCCCGATCGACGCGGCGAGCCTCGCCGCCATCGCGGCATCGCGAGCCAGCGCGGCCGGCATGATGGCGGCGCTCGGCGGCGCGGTCGCGGAGGCCAGCGAGGAGAGGGAGCACGCCGAGCGGGAACGCACGCAGGCGCTGCGCGAGGTCCGGGTCGTCGAGAAGCTGGAGGCCCGTCACCGCGTCGCACACCGGCACCGCGCCGCCGCCGCCCAGCAGGCACACGCCGACGAGATCGTGGCCGCTCACCGTGCGCGACGAGACGGCATGCGCGCGACGGAGGAGCTGCGATGACCATGCTCGCCGCCACCCTGGGGCGCATCGCCGAGGTCCGGTCCCTGGTCGGCGACCTCTCGCTTCCGCCGGTCGGAGGGCCCAGCGGCCCCGCTCCCGCGCCCGGCGGGGAGGTGCGGTTCGCCGACGCTCTCGTCCGATTCGGGGCGGAGGCGCTGGGGGCGCCGGCCCCGCCGCTGATCGACGGCGACACGACCTCGGTCGATGGCCAGCGCACCGTCGATGCGGCCCGGCGCTACCTCGGTGTGCCGTACGTCTTCGGTGGCGAAGACGAGTCCGGGATGGATTGCTCGGGGCTCGTCCAGCGTGTCTTCGCCGACCTCGGCATCGCCGTACCGCGCATCGTCCCCGACCAGGCGGTCATCGGCGTCGAGGTGCCGTCGCTCGATCAGGCGCGGCCCGGCGATCTCATCATCACCCGTGACCGGGGTCACATCGTCATCTACGCGGGCGATGGGATGATCATCCACGCACCCCGTCCGGGCAAGAGCGTCGAGATCGTCCCGAACTATCTGAGCCCAGCGGACATCGGCACGATTCGTCGCGTGTCCGGAGGGGCACCAGCATGATCGGCCCGCTGGACGTCTCCGCACGCCCGCTCGCGGTGCCGGCGTCGGCGGGCGCCGCGGACGCCGAGGATGCGAGCTTCGCCGGCGTGCTCGCCGAGCTGATCGCCGCATCCGCGAGCGGGATGTCCGGGGAGCCGCGTGCGGAAATCGACGAGGACGCGCCGGGACCCGCGCCCGACCCCGCGGGCCTCGCGGCCCCGCCGCTCTCGCCGACGCCAGGCGTCGACGCGGGTGCCGCACCGGCCGACGATGAGAGGCCGGAGCCGCCGCTGCTCGCCAACGAGGCGATGACGCCGACCGCTGTCGTTGCGCCCCGGCTCGAGGGAGGAGCGCCAATGCGCCCCCTGGACGCCGCTCTCCTCGGGCAGGCGCGCGCGGTGGCCACGGCGAGCGAGGGCGAGGCGGTGCCCGACGGCCAGCGCCTCGTCGGTGCACGTCCGCAGCTCCCCGTCCCCGGCGATGCAGCGGCGACCCCCGTCGCCTCGACGCCGCAGCGCCCGGCGACCGCCGTCGACGGCCAGCCGACGGTCGCCACCACGGCCGTCGCGGAGTCCCCGTCGACCGGCACCGGGCCTCTCACCCCGCGCGCGGCGCCGATCACCCCATCGCCGCCGGGCGCGGCTCCGCCTGCCGTCGCCGGCCACGCCGATGCGGGGCCCGTCGTGCCCGCGGCCCTCGCGCATCCGCTCACGGCATCCGCGCTCGAGACCGCGCCGCCGGCCGCTCCGCCCGCGGCCGCGCCGGCTCCCGCGCAGCCCGGGCCCGTGCCGCTTCGGGGTCTCGCGACGCCCCTGCTCGCGATCCGATCGGCCGGTCCCGGCGAGCACGTCGTGAGCGTCTCCATCGCGCCCGCCCACCTCGGACCGATCACCGTTCGCGCCGTCGTGACGGCGAGCTCGACGCAGATCGAACTGATCACGCCCTCCGATGCGGCCCGCGACGCCGTGCGGGCCGTGCTCGCCGAGGTCCGGCGGGAGCTGGGGGACGCGTCGGGCAGCTGGCGCATCGACGTGTCGACCCAGTCGTCCGCCGAACGCGGCTCGGGCGATCGCCGCGACGCCAGCGCCGCGGACCATCGAGGCGAGCCCACCGGTCCTGCCTCGCCCGAGGATGAGGTCCCGTCCGCGCCGATCGACGTGGCCCCGGCCGCGACCATCCATCGTCCCCCCGGTTCATCCTCGCTTGACGTGACCGCCTAACCGAAAGGATCGCCGTGCCGATCGACCCCGTGGGAACCGCGTCCAGCGCGGCCGTCCCTCCACCCCCTGTCCAGACCATGGGCAGCGAGGTCTTCATGTCGCTCCTCGTCTCGCAGCTGCGTAACCAGGATCCGAGCAGTCCGATGAACACCAACGAGATGATCGCCCAGACCACACAGCTGGCGATGATGGAGAGTCTCGTCGGGCTGTCACGCACTACCGAGGAGAACTTCGGCCTGCAGATGCGCATCGCCGCCGCCGGCATCGTCGGAGCCGAGGTGACGTACCGCGACGAGCAGGGTGAGCAGCGCACCGGAACCGCGGGCGCCGTCTCGTTCCGCGGGCCCGTCCCGATCATCACCGTCGACGGACTCGAGCTGCCGCTCGACGCCATCGAGGGCATCCGCCAGGCCGGAGCGCCCGCCTACTGACATCGACCGGGTCGAGTCACCTGACCGCGACCCCCGACCACGCAAGCGATCCCCGCCGAGCAGACAGCTCGACGCGACCGAAAGGACTCACCGTGCTCCGCTCTCTCTACTCCGGCATCTCCGGACTCCGCTCCCACCAGACCATGCTCGACGTCACGGGCAACAACATCGCGAACGTCAACACGACGGCGTTCAAGGCGTCGGCGACGCAGTTCCAGGACACGCTCTCGCAGATGACGCAGGGTGCGGGCGCGCCCCAGGCCGTCGTCGGCGGCACGAACCCCGCGCAGGTCGGCCTCGGGGTTCAGGTCGCCGGCATCACGACGAACTTCGCCCAGGGTTCCGCCCAGTCGACCGGGCGGGCGACCGACATGATGATCTCTGGGGACGGGTTCTTCATCGTCCGCAGCGGCGGCGAGACGCTCTACACGCGAGCCGGATCATTCGACTTCGACGCCTCCGGACGACTCGTGACGCCCGACGGCGGCATCCTGATGGGCTGGAATGCCGTGGGCGGCGTGCTGCAGCAGGGCGGTCAGCTGCAGCCGATCCGACTGCCGCTTGACGCCGTGAGCCCGCCGCGCGCCACGACCACGGCTCAGGTGACCGGCAACCTGCCCGACACGGCCGCGGTCGGCGATGTGATCACCCGTGACGTACAGATCTTCGATGCAACCGGCGCGGACCGCACGCTGCGACTGGACTTCACCCGCACGGCCTCCGGCTGGACCGTCACCGGCGACGACGGAGCGGGCGCTACGGGCACCGGCGCGCTGAGCTTCACGAATGGTTCGCTCACCGCGGGCGGAAGCCTTGCCATCGGGGGCCTCACCGTCGACCTCAGCGCCGTCACCGGTTACGCCAGCCTCAGTACGGTCAGCATCGCCGAGCAGGACGGCCGCGAGGTGGGCACCCTCGAGTCGTTCTCGCTCGGCCGCGACGGCACCCTCACGGGCGTCTTCAGCAACGGCGGGCGGGATGTTCTCGGTCGCGTGGCGCTCGCGACAGTCGTGAACCCGGCCGGCCTCGAGAAGGCCGGAAATTCGACATACCGCGCGACGGCCAACTCCGGCGCCGTCACCGTCGGCGCCGCCGGCACGGACGGCATGGGAACGTTGCTCACCGGCGCGCTCGAGATGTCGAACGTCGACCTGTCGCAGGAGTTCACGAACCTCATCGTGGCGCAGCGCGGCTTCCAGGCGAACGCGCGCATCATCACGACATCGGACGAGGTGCTCCAGGAGCTCACCAACCTGAAGCGCTGATCCCGTCCGAGGTCAGCGCGGGGCCCCGTTCGCCGCACCCGCGGCTAACGGGGCCCCGCGCTGTGCCGATAGTCCTCTATGCGCCACGGACGGCGCACGACTCGGGGGTACAGGGATGATCATGGTCACGCGGTTGAACGGCAGCTGTTTCGCTGTCAATCCCGATCTCATCGCGCGAGCCCACGCGAGTCCGGACTCGACCCTCGTCCTCGTTGACGGCTCGAGTTACACGGTCACCGAATCCCTCGAACAGCTCTCGCAGCGGATCGTGGACTACCGGGCGCGAGTCATCGTCCGCGCGCAGCAGCTCGCGAGCGAGGGCGACGCGTCCCGTCCGCCGCTGGAGCCCGTCGCCCTGCACCCCGGCCGGAGCTGAGCCATGGACCCGATGACTCTGATCGGCATCCTCATCGCGTTCGGCGCGATGGTGGCGATGGTGCTCCTCGAGGGCGCCAGCATCACCTCCCTGCTCCTGCCCGCCCCCATGATCCTCGTCTTCGGCGGCACGATCGCGATCGCGATCGGCAGCGGCACGATCAGGGATGCGCTGCGGGCCACCCGCGCCCTGCCTCGCGCGTTCCTCGCGCGGATCCCGTCGCCCGCCGTGGTCATCGACGAGATGGTCGCCACCGCGGAGCGCGCGCGGCGCGACGGCCTGCTCGCTCTCGAGCAGCAAGCGGAGGAGTCCAGCGACAGCGTCATGACGACCGGCCTGCAGAACATCGCGGACGGCACCGACGCGGCGGAACTTCGCACACTGCTGGAGGACACCGCCGACACGCGCATCGCCGAGCGGCGCGGTGCGGCGAAGTTCTTCATGGTCATGGGCGGATATGCCCCGACGGTGGGCATCATCGGAACGGTCGTCTCGCTGACCCACGTGCTCGAGAACCTCAGCGAGCCGGACGAACTCGGGCACATGATCGCCGCCGCCTTCGTCGCGACCCTGTGGGGGCTCGTCTCGGCCAACTTCATGTGGCTGCCGATCGGCGGCAAGCTCGGCAGGCTCGCGGACCTCGAGGAGGAGCAGCTCGCCCTCATGGTCGAGGGCCTGCTGGCCATCCAGGCCGGAACCCAGCCGAGGGCCCTGCGGGAGCGCCTGTCGGCGATGGTTCCCGCCGGTCGCGCGCCGCGAGCCGAGTCCGACGCCCCCGCCCGCGCATCCGCGACGGTGCCCATCCCGGGGGCGGCACCGGCATGAGCCGCCGTCGCGGGTCGCACGCGCCGGGTGGCCACGACGGGCCCGATGAGCGCTGGATGGCGTCCTACATGGACATGGTGACCGTGCTCATGTGTTTGTTCATCGTTCTGTATGCGATCTCGACCGTCGACCAGAACAAATACGAACAGCTCGCCTCCTCGCTGGCGAGGGGCTTCGGGCTCGAGGTGGAAGCGGACATCGGCGACGGCTCAGGCGTGGAGCCGACGGCGGGCGCGGTCACGGCGGTCACCGCGTCGACGCCCTACGATGCCGCGCTGCAGGAGGTCGACGATCTCGTGGAGCTGCGCGACCGCATGAGGGCGAAACTCGAAGAGGCGGGCGTCGCGGATGCGGTGGGTTTCGTCATCGACGGACGCGGGCTCATCGTCCGACTCGTCGGGACCGAGACGTTCTTCGACACGAACCAGGCAACGCTCACCGCTCGTGCCCGCGCCGTCCTCGATGCGATCAGCGAGCCGCTCGCGAGCTCGGGGCACGAGGTCGCGGTGGAGGGGCACGCCGACCGGCGGCCGCCCGTCGCACCGTTCCCGACGAACTGGGAGCTGTCTACGGCGCGGTCCACGGAGGTGCTGAGACACCTCGTCGGCCGCGGCATACCGCCCTCCCTCATCAGCGCGGTCGGCTACGGCGACGCCCGCCCGCTCGCCGAGGGTTCGGGCGCGGGGGACCTCGCCCAGAACCGCCGGACCGACATCGTCGTGCTCTCCGATCTCCCCGACGAGGTGCGGGCGCTGTTCGAGCGGGCGCTCGTCGACATCGAATCGGGAGGGGGCACGTAGCGGCGGCGGACTAACCAATGAAGGGCGTCCGCCGATAGTCGCCCGTGTGACAGCACCGGAACGCGTTGTGGAGCCGTACGACTTCAAGCGGCCCACGACGCTCGCGCGCCAGCAGACGCGGGCGCTCGAGCAGGCGTTCGAGACGTTCTCCCGCCAGTGGGGCACCCAGCTGACCGCGTCTCTGCGCGTGATCTCGCACGTCGCCTTCGAGCAGGTGGTCGTGGAGTCGTACGCCGACTACGCGGCCGGCCTGCCCTCGCGGACGACGATGGTGCTGTGTGCGTCCGGCGATCAGTCGGCGCGCTCGGTCGTGCAGTTCCCGCCGGAGGCAGCCTTCGCCTGGATCGCCACCATGCTCGGAGCGACCGCTCCCGTCGCGACTCCCGACCGCCGGTACACGCCGATCGAGCAGGCGCTCCTGCGCAACCTCGCGGCGGGCGTGCTCGAAGACCTCGCCTACAGCTTCGGCGGGATGCTCGTCAACGCCATGCGCGTCGAGGCCGTCCACGAGAGCTCGATGGTCGCCCAGGCCGCCGCGCCGAGCGACCTCATGGTCGTCGGATCGTTCGTCGTCCGAGCGGGCGGCGTGGCGGCGGAGGCCTCGATCGCCATCCCGCTCGTCGAGGTCCTCCCGCGGCTCGGCGCCGAACTGGGAGGCGCCCCGCGACACCACGACCCCGCCATGGTGCGCGATCACGTCATCGCGTCTCCCGTCGAGGTGTCGCTGCGCCTCGCCGACGTCGCCGCGACGCCGGCCGAGGTGCTCGCGCTCGCCGTCGGAGACGTGATCCGCATCCCGCACGGACAGCACCGGCCGTTCGACCTCACGGTCGACGGCCTCACCATCGCCCGCGCGTCCGCGGGCGCCGTCGGCGCCCGCCTGGCTGGCGTCGTGACCGCACTGGAGGAACCAGCATGATGATGGCCGTGACCGACCGTTCCCGCACCGCGGAGCTGAGCCCGCTCGCCGAGGCCTTCGCCGCCACGCTGCCCGCGGACGGCGTCCGCGTGGCGAGCGCCGCGCCTCCCGAGGTCGTGGGCGCCGCGCTCGCGAGCGCGATCACGGCGTCCTTCGTCGGCGAGTCGACGCTCGAGTTCGCCATCGTCGTCGCCGACGCCGAGGCCATCACCGGAGGAGCCGACACGAGCGGAATCCCGCTCGACGCCCTGTTACGTCCCGCCCTCGAGGCCGCGAGCGCGGTCCGGGGCCACGGAGTGCTGAGCGACGCGCGCACCGCCGATGCGAGCGCCCTGCTCGAGCGCGGAGTCGCCTTCTCCCTCACGACGAAGAAGGCTGCGCTCGGCTGGCTGATCATCGCCGAGACGATCACCGCCGCGTCGCCGGAGCCCGCCGACCGTCAGGCCGCCCTCGGCCGGCTCAACAACGTTCTGATGACGCTGACCGTGGAGATCGGTCGCACGACGATGCCGGTGCGATCCGTCCTCGCGCTCGAGCCCGGCTCCGTCGTCGAACTCGACCGCTCGGCGGGCGCCCCGGCCGACGTCCTCCTGAACGGTCGGCGCATCGCGCTCGGAGAGATCGTCGTGGTCGACCAGGACTACGCGGTCCGCATCACGCAGATCCTCGACGCGGTCGAGACCGCCGACTGACGATGGACGACGCCCTGCTGGCGCTTCGCGTCATCGTCTCGCTCGCCGCCGTCGTGGCGCTCGTGTGGGTCGTGCAGCGTCGCCTCCGCCGAGGTGCGACGGCGAGCACCGTCGCGCCCATCCGCCTCATCGGCCGCCAGGGACTCGCCGGCAAGGCGTCGCTCGTCCTCGTCGAGGTGGAGGGCGAGCGGCTCGTCCTCGGGGTGAGCGAGCAGGGCGTCAGCGTGCTGGCGCGCCACGAGGCGCCGGCCGACGCGACGCGTCCGGAGGCCGAAAGGGGCAGCGCGGACGCCAGCGTCGTCGCCCTGCCATCGGTGGCGGCGTCGCCGCAGCCGGGCGCCACCGAGGTCAGCTGGGCGGCGGTCTGGAAGCGCGCCATCGGCGCCTCCGGGCTCCGGTGAGCGCCTCATGATCCTTCTCGCGCAGCCCCTCATTCCCGACGGAGGGATCGGGGTCAGCATCAATGGGCCGAACGGCGAGCCGTCCACCGCGATCGTTACGTTCCTCGCGATCACGGTGCTGTCCATCGCCCCGGCGCTGCTCATCATGACCACCTCGTTCACGAAGATCTTCGTGGTGCTCGCGATGACGAGGAACGCCCTGTCCTTGCCGACGATCCCGCCGAATCAGGTACTCGCGGGCCTCGCGCTCTTCCTCTCCCTGTTCATCATGGCTCCAGTGCTCGAGGCCATCAACGGCGACGCTCTCCAGCCGTACCTCGACGGCACCCTCACCGCGAGCGACGCCTTCGAGATCGGAACCGTGCCACTGCGCGAATTCATGCTGTCCTTCACCCGTCAGGAGGATCTCGCCCTCATTACGCGGGCGGCGCGCATGGCGAATCCGGACACCCCGGAGGACGTGGCGCTCACGACGCTCATCCCGGCGTTCCTGCTGTCGGAGCTGCGCAGCGCATTCATCATCGGGTTCGTCATTTTCGTGCCGTTCCTCATCATCGACATCGTCGTCTCCGCCGCGCTGATGTCGCTCGGCATGATGATGCTCCCGCCGGTCATGATCTCGTTGCCGTTCAAGATCCTGTTGTTCATCCTGGTGGACGGCTGGGGTCTCATCACGACGACGCTCATTCAGAGCTACACGGTCGGCTGATGGACTCCGCCGCCGTTCTCGACCTCGCTGTGCAGGGGGTCGTCGTCGCCGCGAAGTTGGCCGCGCCGATCCTCGTGACGGCCCTCGTCGTCGGCTTCACCATTTCCCTACTGCAGTCGATCACGCAGATCCAGGAGGTCACGCTCTCCTTCGTGCCGAAGATGGCGGCGGTGGCGCTCGCGCTCGTCGTTGCGGGTAATTGGATGATCAGCGAGATGGTCGCCTTCACGCTGCTCGCCTTCGGCCGTATCCCCGAACTCGTGGGCGGCTGAGCGATGACCTTCGTCGTCGACACGGTCTGGCTCGAATCGTTCGCGCTGGCGGTCATCCGGATGGCGGCCTTCGTCGTGATCGCGCCGCCGTTCTCCACCGGCGCGTTTCCCCTCCGCATCAAGGGGATGCTCGCGGTCGGCCTCGCGTTCGCGGTGTCGCCGAGGGCGGCCGAGCTCGCCGAGCCGGCCACCGGCAGCGCCTTCCTGGGCGCGCTCGCCATGGAGCTGCTCGTGGGCGCCCTGCTGGGCTTCCTCGTCTTCATCGCGTTTGCTGCCGTTCAGTCGGCGGGCGGTCTCATCGACCTTTTCGGCGGCTTCTCCCTCGCCCAGAGCTTCGACCCGCAGTCGATGGTGAACGGCGCGCAGTTCGCCCGGCTGTTCCAGATGGTCGCCGTTGCCCTGCTCTTCGCCTCGGGCGGCTACCTGCTCGTCGTCGGCGGGCTGCTGCGCTCCTACGAGGCCATCCCTCTCGGCACCGCCTCGATCGGTGTCATCGACCCGGCGCTGCTCATCCACGGGGCGAGCCAACTGCTGCTCGCCGCGGTGCAGATCGCGGGGCCCCTTCTCGTCGTTCTCGTGCTGGCCGATATCGGGCTCGGCCTGCTCACGCGCGTCGCGCCGCAGCTGAACGCCCTCGTGCTCGGCTTCCCGCTCAAGATCTTCCTTACCGTCGTGCTGGTCGTCCCCGCGTTCGTGGGACTCCCCGCCATCGTCGACGGGCTCGTGGGCGTCGCCGTCCGATATCTGGAGGCGGTGACGCCGTGAGTGACACGCAGGAGCGGACCGAGAAGGCCACGCCGAAGAAGCTGAAGGAGGCGACGAAGAAGGGTCGCCTCAGCACCTCCAAGGACCTGTCCGCCTGGCTCGGCATCGGGGCGGCGGCCCTGGTCCTGCTCGACGTGGTGACGGCGTCCCGCGACGCGGGCATCGAGACGATGCTCGCGATCGGCACCGTCATTCGCGATCCTCAACCGCAGGTCGCCGTCGGTGTCCTCGGCCAGGCGATGGGCGGGGTCATGGGCGTGCTCGCGCCGATGCTGGCGATCGTCGTCGTCACGGCCATCGTGGGCTCGACCGTGCAGGGCGGCGTGCGGTTGCGACCGTTCACCACCAAGTTCGAGCAGTTCAACGTCGTCTCGGGCATGAAGCGGCTGTTCGGCCTGCAGGCGTGGTGGGAGGGCGGGAAGGCCCTGTTGAAGACCATCGTCGTCGCGGGCGTGCTCGCCGTCGTCATCTCGGGTCTTATGCCCTTCCTCGCCAGCTCCGCGGCGATCCCGCTCTCGGCAATCGTGTCCACCGCGGTTGACGGCGTCGCTGGCGTGCTGCGCGCGGCGGTCGCCGCTGGCATCGCCCTTGCGATCGTCGACGTGATGGTCGTCGCGAAGCGCAACCGCAAGCACACGCGGATGACGCACAAGGAGCTGAAGGACGAGAACAAGAACTCCGACGGCGACCCCATGCTCAAGGCGCAGCGCCGGGCCCGTCAACTCGCCATCAGCCGCAATCGGATGATCGCGGCCGTAGCCGATGCGGACGTCGTCGTCGTCAACCCGACCCACATCGCCGTCGCCCTTCGCTACGAGATCGGCCGCGGCGCCCCACGGGTCGTCGCGAAGGGGAGGGGCCTCGTCGCGGAGCGGATCCGCGACGCGGGGCGGGAGGCGGGCGTCCCCCTCGTACGCGACGTGCCGCTGGCGCGGGCCGTGCACGCGGCCTGCGAGCTCGGGCACGAGGTGCCGGAAGGTCTGTACGAGGCGGTGGCGCGCGTGCTGGCGCTCGTCATGGCGCTGCGCGCATCCGGCCGCGTTCCCCGCACCATCATCGACGGGGCCGCCACCCCGGGAAGGACCCCGTCATGAGTTCCGTCCTCCGCGCTCTCGGCGTGCCGATCGGCGTCGTTGGCATCCTGCTGCTGTTAGTGGTGCCGATCCCCGCCCCGCTCCTCGATGTTCTCATCATCGTGAACATCCTGTTCGCGCTGGTCGTGCTGCTGACAACGATGTTCGTCACGAAGCCGCTCGACTTCTCGGTGTTCCCCTCGCTACTGCTCGTGGCTACGCTCTTTCGCCTCGGCCTCAACGTGGCGTCCACCCGCCTCGTGCTGGGGGAGGCCCACGCCGGGGCCGTCATCGACGCGTTCGGCTCCGTTGCGGTTGGCGGCTCGCTCATCATCGGCGCCGTCGTGTTCCTCATCCTCGTCGTCATCCAATTCGTCGTGGTGACGAAGGGCGCAGAGCGCGTGGCCGAGGTGGGGGCACGGTTCACGCTCGATGCGATGCCCGGAAAGCAGATGGCGATCGACGCGGAACTCAACACGGGCGCCATCACCGAGGAGCAAGCGAGGGAGCGCCGCGCCTCCGTCGCCGCGGAGGCGGACTTCTACGGCGCGATGGACGGCGCATCCAAGTTCGTGAAGGGCGACGCGATCGCCGGCATTGTCATCATCGTCATCAACGTCATCGGCGGCATCGCGATCGGCATGGTGCAGCTCGGCATGGAGATCGGCGAGGCGGTCGAGCGCTACACGCTGCTGACGATCGGCGACGGGCTCGTCACGCAGATCCCCGCGCTGCTGATGGCGGTCGCCACGGGTCTCATCGTGACGCGGTCGACGGCCGACGACCAGATGGGCACGACCGCCTCCCGCCAGCTGCTGCAGTCGCGCCAGGCCCTCATGATTGCCGGATGCGCGGCCGTCGTGATGGCGATCATCCCCGGCATGCCGCCGGTTCCGTTCATCCTTGTCGGGGGCGCGCTGATGCTCGTCGCCCTGCGCCTGCGTCGCGTCGAACGCGCTCAGGCGGCGGAGGCGGCCGAGGCGGAGGCGATCGGCGCCCAGCCCGAGAGTCGGGAAACCCCGGAGCAGCTCATCGAGCAGATGCGCGTGCACGCCCTCGAGATCCAGCTCGCCCCGGACATCGTCGACCTCGTGACAGGGGGGCCGGACGATCTACTGGGGCGGGTGCGCGCGCTACGCCGCACCATCGCGCTCGACCTCGGCATCGTGATCCCCCCAGTCCGCACCCGCGACAGCGTCGAGCTGCCGCCGAGCACCTACGTCATCCGCGTCGCGGGAGTCGAGGCGGGCCGCGGCACGGCGCCGGCCGGCCGCGTCCTCGCGCTCGGCGACCGGCTGGAGGGAGTGCCGGGAACGCCCACTACCGAGCCCGTCTTCGGCCTGCCCGGCCACTGGGTCGCCGCCGAGCTACGGCACTCCGCCGAGCTGGCCGGCGCGACCGTCGTCGACCGCACCAGCATGGTGATCACTCACCTGTCGAACGTCGTCTCGACCCACGCGGCCCGGCTGCTCTCGCGAGAGGACGTGCGGGTGCTGACCGAGGGCGTCAGAGCCGTCAACCCCTCCGCGGTCGAGGAGCTCACTCCGTCGCTGCTGAGCCTCGCGGAGATCCAGCGGGTGCTTCATCACCTCCTCGCGGAGCGGGTCCCCATCACCGACCTCTCGCGCATCTACGAGGCGCTCGCGCTGCAGGCGCGCCGCTCTACCGATGTCGAGGGACTCGTGGAGGCTGCCAGGGCATCCCTCGGTCCCGTCATCGCGGAGCGACACCGCGACGGCGGCGCGCTCAGCGTGATCATGATCGACCCCGTCCTCGAGCAGTCGATGCTGGAGGCGCTGCGCCCGGGAGAGCACGGTTCGCAGCTCGTGATGGATCCCCAGCGGATGGAGGAGGTGCTCGCCTCGTGCGCGACGGCCGTGCGGGAGGCTGGTGAGCGGGGGCTGACGCCCGTGGTGGTGTGCGCGCCCGCGCTCCGACCGGCCGTCAAGCGACTGCTCAACCCGGCGGGGGAGGGGCCGCCCGTCCTGTCGTATCAGGAGGCGAGCGCGTCCGGGGGCACCATCGACACGGTGGGGGTGATCCGACGTGCCGAGGCGATTTCGACGTGAGGCCACGTCCCTCGCGGCGGCCCTCGCGGCGATCGAGGCGGAGTACGGCCGCGACGTGCGCATCGTGGCCGCCGATGCCGTGACGGTCGGGGGCTTCCGCGGGTTGTTCGCACGGCACTACTTCGACATCGAGTTCGAGGTGCCCGATCCGGAGCCGATCCCGGCCCCGGCGCCCGCCGGAGGCATCGATGCGCTGCTGGACGCGGCGGACGACGCGGAGCGACACTGGCATCCGCCGACCGCGCACGGCCGCGCCCCCGGCGCGGCCCCGAGCACGGAGCGCCCCGAGTTCGACGATCTCCTCGCCGAGCTCGCCGAGGCGACCACCGGGGCGCGGCGCCGGTCGATCGTGCCGGAGCCGCGCGCGGCCACGGGAGGGCTGATCATGGTCATTGGCGCGGGCCCCGACGCGTGGGAGCAGGCCAGGACGCTCTCGGCGCACTGCGGAGGCATCATCGCGCAGGCCGGAACGCACGAGCGGCCCGACATCCCGCGCGCGGACGACCGGAGGCACCTTCGGCGGATGCTCGCCGACGCCGTCATCGCCGGTAGCTGTGTGGTGCTCGCCGCCGGACTGCCTGCGACGGTTCCCGTGTCGCCGGATCGTCTCGCGGCGCTCGCCGAGATCCCCGCCGACCAGGTGTGGCTCGTCGTCGACGCCACCCGCAAGGCGGACGACACGGCGCGATGGGCTGCCGCTATCGGCGCAGCCCTGCCCGTCGACGCTCTCGCCGTCATCCACGTGGCGGCGACGGCGACGCCGCAGAGCGTTGACGAGCTGCTCATCCCGATCGGCTGGTTGGACGGACGACCCTCGTCCCGCCCCCGGCTCGGATAGCCTCGATTCCATGCTCGTGCTGACCCGCAAGGCGGGAGACCGCATCCTCATCGGCGACGACATCGTCATCACCGTGCTCGACTCGCGCGGCGACGGCGTGCGCATCGGCATCGCCGCGCCGTCGGGCGTGCCCATCCACCGCGCCGAGCTGAAGGAGGCGGTGGAAGAGGCGAACACGGATGCGGCGGCCGCGGCGGCCGCCGTCGACACTGCCGATGCGGTGCGGGCGATCGCGGCGCGCCGCGCGTCAGACACGACGAACGGATCCGCGGCGAGCGGCGACGACTGAGCGCTCGGGTCCCATAATCAGCATGTGAGCCGCTCCCAACGCGTCGTCGTCGCGATCAACCCGAACGCCGCATTCGGGCGCGGACGCGAGGTGGGTCCCGCGGTCGTCACCACCCTCCGCGCGCTGGGTCACGAGGTGACGAGCCTCACCGAGCTCGACTTTCCGCAGCTGCTGGAGGCCACGCGGCGTGAGCTGAAAGACAAGCCCGACGCCCTCGTCGTGGTCGGCGGCGACGGAATGGTCGCCCTCGGCGTCATGGCCCTCGCCGGTAGCCGCATCCCGCTCGGAATCGTGCCGAGCGGGACCGGCAATGATGTGTGCCGCGGTCTCGGCATTCCGGTCGACGACGCCGAGGCGGCGATCGACCTGCTCGCCCGCCAGCTGCTGCTGCCGCCGCGGGTCATCGATTCGGGCACGATCGCCCACGGTGGAGGCGAGACCCGTTTCGCGTGCATCCTGTCGGCGGGCTTCGACGCGCTCGTCAATGAACGGGCCAATCGCATGCGCTTCCCTCGCGGACGCAGCCGCTACACGCTCGCTCTGCTCGTCGAGCTCGCCAAACTTCGACCGATTGAGTACACGCTCGAGCTCGACGGAGAGTCCCGCATCGAGAAGGCGCTGCTCGTCGCGGTGGCCAACAACCTCTCCTTCGGCGGAGGCATGAAGGTCGCGCCCGACGCGAGGCTCGACGATGGACTCTTCGACGTCGTGCTTGTGAAACCGCTGTCGCGCCTCGCGTTCCTGCGCATCTACCCGCGCGTGTTTGCGGGCACGCACGTGGGCGACCCGCGCGTGATCGTGGAGCGCGCATCCCGGGTCTCGATCGCCGCGCGCGGCGTCGTCGCGTACGCCGATGGCGAGCGCGTGTCGCCCCTCCCGATCACCGCAACAGTGGATGCTCGCTCGCTGCGCGTGCTCGCCCCCGCCCCCTGACACCCCGCGCAATCGAGACGGGATGCACGCAGCGGCATCCAGCGCCCGCCCGGTTTGGTCGGCGCCCCGGCGCTGTGGCATACTCGACGGGTTGCAATGCGGCCCCATCGTATAGCGGCCTAGTACGCCGCCCTCTCACGGCGGTAACGCGGGTTCGAATCCCGCTGGGGTCACCAACCAAGAACCGCCCGGAATTATCCGGGCGGTTTCTTCGTGTGACGCGCGAAGCGATGCTTCGCGGGGTTCGAATCCCGCTGGGGTCACCAACCAAGAACCGCCCGGAGTCATCCGGGCGGTTTCTTCGTTTACTCGGGCACGCCGACGAGGTTCCGCACCATGTCGGCGGTGTATCCAGTCACACCGAGATCGAGCCAGGCCGTGGCGAACCAGTAGCTGCCGACGACGATGTGTGACTCTCCGTACGCTCCGCCGAACTCCTCGTCGGTGACGCTCCAGAAGTAGCGAGTGCCGCCGAGCTCGTCGACCGACGAATAGCCGAGGCTCGCGAGCCGCTCACCCACGAGCGACTCCTCCTCGGCGATGAGTGGCACAACGTGGGTCTCGAGGCCGATGCCACTGCCGCCGCCCTCGGTCGTCCAGATGCACTGCCGGCTGTCCCACTCGACGACCCAGGTTTCGAGCAGGTCGTCGGCAAAGCGCAGCCCCGCGTTGGGGTCGGTGGTGGTCCAGGCCGGATTGAGAACGACCCCGTAGCTCTGCAACTCCGCGGTCATGGCTGGGCTGTACAGACTCGCGCAGTCGGCGGGCACCGCGGCGCGCTCAGGCTCGGGCGGCGACACCGGGTCAGCCGCGTCCGTATTCGTGGGAACGGGGCGGGGGCTGTCCTCAGCGGGCTCGGACGTGGTCGGGTCGGGGGTCGGCTCGGCCTCGGACGCCGCATCGGTCATCGACATGCCAAGCCACACCGCGAGCGCACCGAGCCCCATCAGCAACCCGACGATGCCGGTGATCAGCCAGGCCTTGCGCTCCGGACTCATGACCGCAGCACCTTCTCCATGGCTTTGCCTTTCGCCAATTCATCGACCAGCTTGTCGAGGTAACGAACCTTCTGATCGAGCGGATCGGTCATGTCCTCGACCCGAATGCCACAGATGACGCCGGTGATCGCTGAGGCATGGGGGTTCAGCGTTGACGCCGCAAAGAACTCTTCGAAGCTGCTGCCCGCATCGAGGTGGGCCTGCACCTGCGCGCGGTCGAGTCCGGTCAGCCACGTGATGACCTCGTCGAGTTCGGCCTGGCTTCGGCCCTTCCGCTCGAGTTTTTGCACGTACAGCGGATACACGCGGGCGACGCTCATCTCCGACAGGCGGCTCATGGCCCCGATGGTAGTCTGGGCCGATGCTTCACGGTCGACTCCTCCTTCGTCGCCGCGGCGAGTCCTGATCATCCAGGCCACTCTCGTCGCGGAGTTCGTCGTCGGCCGGAACTGAAGACTCGAAGAAGGACACTCACGCGCAATGACCGCTGACACCGCTGGATCGAACCGCCCCAAGACCCTCGCCGAGAAGGTCTGGGAGTCGCACCTCGTCGCCAAGGGCGAGAACGGTGAGCCCGACCTGCTCTACATCGATCTGCACCTCGTGCACGAGGTCACGAGCCCCCAGGCATTCGACGGGCTGCGGATGGCCGGACGGCCGGTTCGCCGCCCCGACCTGACGATCGCGACGGAAGACCACAACACGCCGACGCTCGACATCCACAAGCCGATCGCTGAGCCCACCAGCCGTACGCAGATCGAGACGCTGCGGAAGAACGCCGCCGAGTTCGGTATCCGCCTGCACTCTCTCGGCGACGTCGAGCAGGGCATCGTGCACGTCGTCGGCCCCCAACTCGGCCTGACTATGCCGGGCATCACTGTCGTGTGCGGAGACTCGCACACGTCGACCCACGGCGCGTTCGGCGCCCTCGCGATGGGTATCGGCACGAGCGAGCTCGAGCACGTGCTCGCCACGCAGACCCTGCCGTTGAAGCCCTTCAAGACGATGGCGATCACCGTCGAGGGCGAATTGAAGCCGGGGGTGACCGCGAAAGACATCATCCTCGCCGTCATCGCGAAGATCGGCACCGGTGGTGGCCAGGGCTACGTGCTCGAATACCGCGGCAGCGCCATCCGATCGCTGTCGATGGATGGCCGCATGACGATCTGCAACATGTCGATCGAGGCGGGCGCGCGGGCTGGCATGGTCGCCCCCGACCAGACCACCTACGACTACCTCAAGGGTCGTCCGCACGCCCCCACTGGCGACGACTGGGATGCGGCGATCGCCCACTGGGAAACCCTGAAGACCGACGACGACGCCGTGTTCGACGCCGAGGTGTTTCTCGACGCCAATGAACTGGAGCCGTTCGTGACCTGGGGCACCAACCCCGGCCAGGGCGTGTCGCTCAGCCAGAGTGTCCCTGACCCGTCGACGATCATCGACCCGAACGAGCGGGCCGCCGCCGAGCGCGCTCTCGAATACATGGACCTCCCCGCCGGCACCCCCATGAAAGACATCGCGGTCGACGCCGTGTTCATGGGCTCGTGCACCAACAGCCGCCTCGACGATCTGCGGGCGTTCGCGTCGATCATCAAGGGGCAGAAGAAGGCCGACGGCGTGCGCGTCATGGTCGTTCCGGGTTCGGCGCGCGTGCGCCTCGAGGCCGAGGCGGAGGGCTTGCATCACATCATCGAAGAGTTCGGTGCGGAGTGGCGCTTCGCCGGCTGCTCGATGTGTCTCGGCATGAACCCCGACCAACTGGCTCCCGGTGAGCGCTGCGCCTCGACGAGTAACCGCAACTTCGAAGGGCGTCAGGGCAAGGGCGGGCGCACGCACCTCGTGTCGCCGCTCGTCGCCGCGGCGACCGCCATTCGGGGCACGCTGTCGAGCCCGGCCGACCTCATCGCGATGGGCATCGACGTCGACCCCGCCTACACCGGCATCGAGGGAGTGAGCGCGTAGTGGAAAAGATCACCCAGGTCACCGGCGTCGCCGTCCCCTTCCGCCGCTCGAATGTCGACACCGACCAGATCATCCCCGCCGTCTACCTGAAGCGCGTCACGAAGACCGGCTACGACGACGGGCTGTTCTCCTCCTGGCGACAGGACCCCGACTTCATCCTGAACCAGCCTGCTTATCAGGGTGCGCGCATCCTGATCGCCGGTCCCGACTTCGGAACCGGATCGAGCCGCGAGCACGCCGTATGGGCGCTCCGCGACTTCGGATTCCGCGCCGTCATCAGCCCGAAATTCGCCGACATCTTCCGCGGCAACGCGGGGAAGCAGGGCCTGCTCACCGGGGTCGTCGACGAGGCCACTGTCGAGCGTCTTTGGGCCGAGCTCGAAACCCAGCCCGGCATGGAGGCGACCGTCGACCTCGTCGCTCGCACGGTGACGGTCGGGAATATCACCGTTGAGTTCGAGATTGACGACTACACCCGCTGGCGACTGCTGGAGGGGCTCGACGACATCGGGCTGACCCTGCGCAACGAGCAGGCCATCACCGACTTTGAGGGACGCCGCGAAGCCTGGCGTCCGACCACCCTGCCCGCCCGGTAACCCTGGGCAAGGAACGAGCTACATGAACTCCCTCACGAAGGACTCGCTGATGTCTGCTGCTCGCGTCGGCCTCGCCGGAGACACCCTGCGCATCCACGGCGGCAAGCCCCTGACGGGGCGCATCGAGGTGCGCGGTGCCAAGAACCTCGTCACCAAGGCGATGGTCGCGGCGCTGCTCGGCGACAGCCCGAGCACGTTGAAGGGCGTCCCCGAGATCAGCGACGTGCACGTCGTGAAGGGTCTTCTCGAGGCGCACGGCGTGCTGGTCGACGCTTCTGAGCCCGGAGTGCTCGTGCTTGACCCGACGAACGTGGTCAGCGCGCACTTCGCCGAGATCAACGCCCACGCGGGCTCCAGCCGCATCCCGATCCTGTTCTGCGGGCCGCTGCTGCATCAGCTGGGTGAGGCATTCATCCCCGACCTCGGCGGCTGCAAGATCGGCGACCGGCCGATCGACTTCCACCTGGATGCCTTGCGTGCGCTCGGCGCCACCGTCGCGAAGCTCGACGACGGCATCCACCTCACCGCCCCGAACGGGCTGACCGGTGCGCACATCGAGTTGCCCTTCCCGAGCGTCGGCGCGACGGAGCAGGTGTTGCTCTCGGCCGTCCGCGCGCGCGGCACGACGGAGTTGAAGAACGCGGCGATCGAGCCCGAGATCATGGACCTCATCGCGATCCTGCAGAAGATGGGCGCGATCATCTCGGTCGAGCCGAACCGTGTGATCGTCATCGAGGGCGTCGAGAAGTTGCGCGGCTACCTGCACACGGCGATCTTCGACCGCAATGAGGCCGCGAGCTGGGCCGCGGCCGCTCTCGCCACGCGCGGCGACATCACCGTCGGCGGCGCCGAGCAGCAAGAACTGATGACGTTCTTGAACGTCTACCGCAAGGTGGGCGGTGAATTCGACGTGCTGGAAGACGGGATCCGCTTCTGGCACCCCGGAAGCCCACTCACGCCCGTTCAGATCGAAACGGACGTGCACCCCGGCTTCATGACCGACTGGCAGCAGCCGATGGTCGTAGCGCTGACCCAGGCCGATGGCGTCTCCGTCGTGCACGAGACCGTGTACGAGAACCGCTTCGGATTCACGGACGCGCTCAACGAGATGGGCGCCGACATCGTGGTGCACAAGGACGGCATCGCCTCGATCACGCGTCGCGTGCCGCGACGCAAGCTCGAGCAGGCGGCCGTCGTCACCGGCCCGACGCCGCTACACGGCGCCGATGTACGCGTACCCGACCTGCGCGGCGGCTTCAGTCACCTGATCGCCGCGCTCGCCGCCGACGGCACCTCGACCATCTCGAACGTCGGCATCATCGCCCGCGGCTACGAGCTGTTCCTCGACAAGCTGCAGCAGCTCGGGGCCGAATTCGAGGTCGTCGCGGCCGACGCGTAATCGCGCGTCGCGCATTCGCGCAGACCGGACCATGCGGGGGAGCCATTCCCGGCTGGGGATGCGTCTGGGTCTAACCTGTACGCCGTGACCCCCGCACCCGCCCCCGCGCGCCGCCGCGGACCCGAGCGCACCCCGCTGTGGTGGCTCATCGCCGCCATCCTGCTGCCGCCGCTCACCCTGATGGCCCGCTACGACGTCATCGATGGCCACAAGCTGCCGAAGCGCGGTGCGTTCATCCTCTCGCCGAACCACTACAGCGAGATCGACCCGGTGATCATGGGGCGCTTCATGTGGAAGCTCAAGCGCGTGCCGCGGTTCCTCGCCAAGGCGAGTCTCTTCAGAAACAAGTTCCTCGGGGCGGTGCTGCGCGCATCCGGGCAGATTCCCGTCGAGCGCGAGGGTCGAGGCCGGTCCGACGCGCCGCTGAAAGCCGCGCAGCAGCTCGTCGACCGCGAGCTCGCCGTGATCATCTACCCCGAGGGCACGCTCACCCGCGACCCCGACATGTGGCCGATGCGGGGCAAGTCGGGCGCCGTGCGCATGGCGCTCACCGCGGGGGTTCCGATCATTCCCGCCGCGCACTGGGGAACCCAGCAGATCATGGGCCGCTACTCGAAGAAGATCAGCTTCTTTCCGCGCAAGCGCATCGTCTGCAAGATCGGCGACCCGGTCGACCTGAGCGACCTCGCCGGTCGCCCCCTGGATGCTGCGACGCTGTCCGAGGGAACGGCGCGAGTCATGGACGCGGTCACCGCACTGCTCGCCGACCTCCGAGGCGAGGAGCCGCCCGCCGAGCGGTGGGACCCGGCCAAGCACGGCCAAAAGGAAACGGGCCGTTTTGAGCAGTGAGAGCGCATTCGGTCAGCGGGCCGAGCATCCGACCCTGACCGAGGCGATTCGCCTTCCGCTGCCCGACCTCGACGGCGAGGCGCGACGCATTGCGGTGCTCGGCGCCGGGTCGTGGGGCACCACGTTTGCGAAGGTACTCGCCGACGCGGGGTCCGACGTCATGCTGTGGGCGAGGCGCCGCGAGGTGGCGCAAGAGATCACCGAATCGCACCGCAACAGCGACTACCTGCCCGGTATCAACCTGCCGCGCACGCTGCGCGCGCACGACTCGCTCGAGAAGGTGCTCGACGGTGCCGATCAGGTCTACCTCTCGGTGCCCAGTCAGTCGCTGCGCACCAATCTGCACTCGATTCGGGACATCGTGCCGCCCCACGTGCCCGTCGTGAGCCTCATGAAGGGCGTCGAGCGGGGAACGGGCCTGCGCATGAGCGAGGTGATTCGCTCGGAGCTCGGCATCGAGGATGACCGGATCGCCGTGATCAGCGGCCCGAACCTGGCGCTCGAGATCGCTAAGCGCGAGCCGACGGCGGCCGTGGTGTCGAGCGTGAGCGCCGAGACAGCCCGCCAGGTGGCGGGAGCCGCCACGAACGAGTACTTCCGCTCTTTCGTGAACTCCGACGTGATCGGAACCGAGTTCGGCGGGGTGCTGAAGAACCTGATCGCCGTCGCCGTGGGCATCGCCGACGGGGTCGGCTACGGCGAGAACACGAAGGCGTCGATCATCACCCGCGGCCTGGTCGAGCTCACCCACTTCGCGGTCGCGTTCGGCGCGCGTCCCGAAACGATGAGCGGGCTGGCGGGCCTCGGCGACCTGATCGCCACCTGCGAGTCGCCGCTGTCACGCAACAACACGGCGGGGCGACTGCTCGGTCAGGGGTACGCGTTCACCGAGGTGATCGCCCAGATGAACCAGACCGCCGAGGGGCTCGCCTCGGTCGGCCCCATCCTTGAGCTTGCGGCGCAGCGGGGAGTGTCGATGCCCATCGTCTCACAGGTCGCTCAGGTACTCGACGGCACGCTCGATCCGCGCGAGCTGGCCCCGCACCTGGCGACCGACAGCGACGAGCCGCAGGGCGAGTAGAGCCGCGGTTGCAGTCGGTCGGCGACGCAGGCGACACGCGCGTGACCCCCAGACGGGGTACAGCGCGCGTTAGGCTGATGCAGTGATTACGTCACTTGCCGGAGGCCGCGTCCTGGCCGAGAAGCACGGGTCCACCCCGCCGCGCGTCATCGCGCTGCACGGCTGGGGGCGCGACGGAACCGACTTCGAGACGGTGTTGTCGGGGCTGGATGCGGTGAGCATCCACCTGCCCGGTTTCGGGCCGGCGCCTGCCCCCGAGAGCGCGTGGGGCACCGAGCAGTACGCGGAGTTGGTCGCCGACGCGATCGCCGCCTACGCACCCGTGGTGCTCGTCGGCCACTCATTCGGCGGCCGCGTCGCCGTGCGGCTCGCCGCCGCCCGCCCCGAACTCGTCTCGGGGCTCGTGTTGACCGGCGTGCCGCTCGTTCGGTTGACGGCGCCCACCCCACCGCCGGCCAGCTACCGCCTCGCGCGGTGGGCCAACCGGCGCGGCATCATCAGCGACCGTCGCATGGAGGCGATTCGCCGTCGGCGCGGATCCAGCGACTACCGCGCCGCCCAGGGGGTCATGCGCGACATCCTCGTGCGGGTGGTCGGCGAGACGTATGACGACGCCCTCGGTGCGCTGCGCTGCCCCGTACGCATGGTGTGGGGTCAGAACGACACGGATGCTCCGACCGACGCGGGTCGGGTTGCGTCAGAGCGCATCGGCGGCGCGCGGTTCCGCGTCGTGGACGGTACGGCACACTTGATGACCGGCGACCTCGAGCTCGCCGTGCGTGAAGAGCTGCTGACCCTCCTCGACGAACTGGACCACCCCGAATGATCGACTTGCTCACCGCCCCCGCAACCCTCGTGGCGTTCGCGGTCGGGCTGCTCGTCGCCGTGCCCGTTGCCGCACGCTGGCTGCGAGTCGCGCAGCGCGAGCACTACGTGCCCGGCTGGACCACGCGCATGGGGTGGCTCTGGGTGACGCGCGAGCCCGCCACCGCCGCACTGCTCGTCGTCGCGATCGGGGCCACGTTCGTCGCCGTGCTCGGCGGGGTGCCGCCCCTCGGCGACTACTGGGCGCTCGTTGCGCTCGTTGCGCTCGCGTTCGTGCCGCTCGGCCTGCCGGTGCGCGGCCGCTCGGCAAAATTCGCGATCACGGACCGCGTGAAGCGACTCATGGTCGCGTGGATTGTCGTGCACCTGCTCGTGGCGGTATTGCTGGCAGCGCTGCTGGGGGCAGCGGGTGTTGCTCTCACGCTGCTCGTCAGCGCCCCGCTCACCGACCTCGCGCTCGCGATCATGGCGCCCATCGAGAAGGCCGGGTCGAAGAAGTTCGTCGTACAGGCGCAAAAGCGGCTGCAGCAGGTGAAGCCGCGCGTCGTCGCGATCACCGGCTCGTACGGCAAGACGAGCACCAAGAACTACGTCGCCCACCTCGTGAGCGCGACGTTCCCGACCGTGGCGAGCCCCGCATCCTTCAATAACCGGCTGGGATTGTCGCGGGCGGTCAACGACAAGCTCGTGCCGGGCACGGAGATCTTCGTGGCCGAGATGGGCATCTTCGGCGCGGGCGAAATTCGCGAGCTGTGCGGCTATTTCCCGCCCGACATCGCTGCGATCACCGTCATCGGCGAGGCGCACCTCGAGCGGATGCGGTCGACCGACGTGATCTTCCGCGCCAAGGCCGAGATCACCGAGAAGGCGGCCACCGTGGTGCTGCCGATCGACGACGAGCGCCTTGCCCGGCACGCGGCGCTGTGCGCCGAGCAGGGCAAGACCGTCGTGACGGTGTCGACGGCGGGTGCCGACGCCGACGTCGTCCTGGATGCTCATGCCGGCACCATCAGGATCGGTCGCGCGACCGAGCCGGTCGCCGTCACCGTGTCGGGTACGGGGCATGCGGTCAACGTCGCCGTGGCGGCCGGAATCGCGCTGGCCGCCGGGGTTCCGGTCGACACGATCGCGGGGCGTCTCGGCGACCTGCCCGGCTCGGCCCACCGCGCCGAGGTGCAGGTGGCGCCGAGCGGGGCGCGCATCATCGACGACACGTACAACTCGAACCCCGTCGGCGCGCACCGCGCGCTCGAGGGTGCGCAGGCGCTCGCCGCCGAGACGGGAGGGCCGCTCGTGGTGGTCACCCCGGGCATGGTCGAGTTGGGTCCGATGCAGGTCGAACGCAATCGGGCGTTCGGCGCGGCGATCAAGGAGGCCGGCGGTGCGCTCTACGCCGTGGGTCGCACGAACCGGGCCGCGCTCGTCTCGGGATTCGGCGACGGCGCGGTCGCGGTCGCGACGCGTGAACAGGCCGTGAAGGCTGCGGTCGAGGCTGCCGGTGACCGGGGCGTTATCCTCTACGAGAACGACCTGCCCGATCACTATCCGTGAGTTCTGGCGGGTGATCTCGCCCGGAACGAACGATAGGTGTCCATGACGCAGCACGCTTCGGCTCAGACCCACCCCTGGGCGGTCGTCTTCGGCGGCCCCAGCCCCGAGCACGAGATCTCGATTCTGACGGGCTTGCAGGCTGAGCGGGTCTTGACGGCGGCGGGTCAGAAGGTCGTGCCGGTCTACTGGTCGCCGACAGGCGAGTGGTTCCGCGTGCCGGACGGCACGGAGGCGAAGGACTACCTGGAGGGCGCCCCGCGCGACTCGCAGCCGCTCGAGGTGCGCCTGTCGGGCGAGCCGGGCCTGTACCGCCGCAAGCGCCTGGGAGCCGAGCGCATCGAACTCGACGCGGCGCTCTTGTGCCTGCACGGCGGAGCAGGTGAGGGGGGCGGTGCCGCCGCCCTGTTCTCGTTCCTCGGCGTGCCCGCTACCGGGTCGACGCTCTTCGCGGGCGCGGTCGGCATGGACAAGTTGGCGTTCGGCGGGCTGATGGCCTCGGCGGGCATCCCGTCGCTGCCGCGCGAGGCGGTGTCGACCCTGCACGAGCCGTCGTTCGCTGGCCCCTACATCGTGAAGCCTCGCTTCGGCGGGTCGTCGATCGGCATCGAGATCGCCGACGACATCGAGGCGGCTCGCGCGCTTGCCGCCTCCAGCGTGCACCTGCGCACGGGTGCCGTGCTGGAGCCGTACCGCCCCGAGCTGGTCGACCTGAACATCAGTTTCCGCACGTACCCGCAGCTCGAGATCACCGAGCTGGAGAAGCCGTTGCGTGGTGAGGGCGGTAGCGCCCTGTACTCGTACGCCGAGAAGTATCTGGCGGGGGGTTCGGGCTCGGACGCGGGCCTGACGAGCGCGCCTCGCGAGTTCCCCGCGAACGTGGATGCGAGCATCCACGAGGCCGCGCGTGATCTGGCGGCGCGCGTCGCCGACGTCACGCGCCTCACCGGGGTGGTGCGCGTCGACCTGCTGCTCGACGAGGCCGCGGGGGAGTTGTTCGTGAACGAGGTCAACTCGATCCCCGGAGCGATGTCGCTCTACCTGTGGGCGCCGACCCAGCCGGCCGCGACCGTGCTGATCGATGCGCTGGTGGAGGCGCGCGACAGGCGTGTGGTGTTCCCGCAGGCCGGGTTCGGCGGTGGAGCGGCCCTGCGCGCCGCCGGCGGAATCGCCGGCAAGTTGGTCGGGCTCGACGGACCCCGCGCGTAAAGCCTGTTCCGCCCGGGCGTCCGGGCCCTCCGGTCCCCCCGCCCACGCGCACCCGTCCACGTTCCCGCTCCCGCCCGCGCCCGCGCTCCGGCCTGCCCGGGCGCCCACACCGGGTCGTTTCGTCCCGCTGGTGCGCGCGCCCTCATGCCCACCGACGTTCCTGTCCGCCCGCACTCAGATTTGCCCGCGCGCGTCGGGGTCAGCTTCGCCCTCCGCGGCGCCTTCCACAGACGCGGTTGGGTGAATCGTTTTCGCGCTTGCGGGGCGTGACGTTTCTCAGGAGTCCAGGGTGCGCCGGCAATCCGCTCCCGCCTATCTGCAGGAGCTTGTGGTCGTAACTCCTGAGAAGTGGCACGGTCGCCACCGATTCGGACCGTGTGCTGAGGCACATGAGGACGCCCGACCCCACAAGGTGTCTGTGACGCCCCTTCACCCGTTCCGCTGTTGCGGAAGCGCCTGGAGGGGTGGAACGTGTGCGCCCAGCCGACGGCCATTCGACTTTCCGTGACTTTGGAAGCTGCCGGGGGTGGGTAGTGGCCGCTAGGGACAAGGGCGGCGGCGCGGGGGTGAGTGGCTACTCGTCGGCCGGTTCGTCGCCCTCACGAGGCTCGGCCGGCACGTCGCCCTCGCTCGGCTCCGGCTCATCACGCTCGCTCGGCTCCGGCTCATCACCCTCGCTCGGCGGCGCGATCTGTCCGCCCGGGAACACGTCCGTCGCCGCGAGGCACTGCTGCGTCGCTTCGACGGCAGCCACCCTCGGGCTAAGTTCGCGCAAAACATCCACTCCCGCGACTCCGGCGACGTCGGGATCGACGATGATCTCGGTGACCGGCGCGCGCCCGTACGACAGGAAGACGAACTGCGGCGCGTTCGACTCGTCGAGCAGCCAGTCGACACCCTCGACAGTGAAGCACGGCAGGTCGGTGGCCCCGATGGGCGGCAGGCCGCAGCGGTAGATCACTCCGGTCGGGTTGCCCCACGCTGCCGTCGCCTGCGCGTTCGTCGTTCGGCGCTCAAGCCCCAGCATCTCGTCGGGCAGACGCACGCTGATCTCGGCGCACGCGACGGCGTTCGCATCCTCGGCGGGCTCCAGCGCGACGGTCGGAGCGCACGCGCTCAGCGCGGCAAGCAGCGCGGCCGCGGCGAGGGCTCCGGCGGCGCGAACGGGTCGGCGTGTCATCGCCCTCAACGCTACTGCCCGCGGCTCGCCGCGCGCTGAGCGGGCCGCGCTAGCGTGGACCCCGTGACCGACAGCCCGGATGCTCGCCCCGACACCCTGCGCACGGTCGGCGAAATCGCGGCGCTCGCCCGCATCATCCCCCGACTGCCGCGCGGCGAACACACCGTGCTCGGGCCCGGCGACGACGCCGCCGTCGTCGCCGCTGCCGACGGTCGCTTTGTCGTCACGACCGACGTCATGGTCGACGGCCCCGACTTTCGCCGCGCCTGGTCGACCCCGCACGACCTGGGCTGGAAGGCCGCCGCCACCAACCTCAGCGACATCGCCGCGATGGGCGCCCGCCCGACCGGTCTGGTTGTCGCCCTCATCGCTCCCGCCGACACCGCGGTTGCCGAGCTCGAGCAGCTGGCCGACGGCTTCGCCGACGTCTGCGCTGCCCTCGCCCCCGGGTGTGGGGTCGTCGGAGGCGACCTCAGCGTCGGATCCACCCTCACGATCGCCGTGACGGCGTTCGGCGACCTCGAGGGCCGCCCGCCCGTCACGCGGGACGGAGCGCAACCGGGTGACCTCGTCGCCGTGTCGGGCGGCATCGGCCTCGCGGCCCGCGGCCTGCGCATGCTGTTCGATGAGGGTGTCGACGATGAGGGAAACCCCGACCCCGAGCGGGCCGCCGCACTGCGCGCTGACGAGCCGCGCATCGTGGACGCGCAGCTCGCCCCTCGTCCGCCGCTCGCCGACGGCCCCGCGGCAGCCCGCGCCGGCGCGACCGCGATGCTCGACCTCAGCGATGGCCTCGCCCTCGATGCCCGCCGCATCGCCCGCGCGAGCGGAGTCGTCATCGACCTCGACGCTGCCGCCGTGTGCATCGCGGCCGGAGTTGACGCGATGTTCCTCCCGCTCGTGCTCACCGGCGGAGAAGACCACAGCCTGCTCGCGACCTTCCCCGCCTCGCTCCTCGCTGACGGCGGCCCCGGGCTGCCGGGGGGTTTCCGGGTCATCGGTCGCGTCGTCGAGCCGGGCGACGGTGGCCCCGAGTTGCGGGTCGGCGGCCGCCCGTTCGAGCAGCGCGGCGGCTGGGACTCGTTCGACGACGCCTGACGACGCCCGTCCTCGCCATATGACCCCTCGCGGTGCCTCAGGCCGCCCCCAGGCTCAGCCTTTCTCGGTGACCCGCCGCATCCAGTGCACGACGGTCTCGCCGTAGCGCGCCGTGCGGTCGAGCACGAGCCCGCGCACCTCGGATGGGGGAGTGCTGCGCGACGAGCGCTCCAGCGCGACCACCGCATCGGGCGCCAGGTGCGGCACGAGCGCCGCCAGCAGCTCGTCGACCTCGGCCGCGCCCGCCTCGTAGGGCGGGTCGATGAACACGAGGTCGACGGGCCCCTCGAGGGTCTCGACCGCCGAACGCGCGGCGCGCGTCACCACCCGGATGCGCGGGGCCGGGTCGACTCCGAACCGCGCCGCCTGTTGCTCCACGAGTCGAGCATTCGCTTGGCACACCCGCGCGGCCGACGCAGCCTTCTCGACGAGCACGACTGACTCCGCCCCGCGGCTGGCCGCCTCCAGGCCGAGCGCCCCCGAGCCCGCGTACAGGTCGACGACGCGCGCCCCGTCGAGGAGGTCGCGCGCCTCGAGCGCCGAGAAGATCGCCTCACGCACGCGGTCGCTCGTGGGTCGCGTGCCGCTCTTCGGCACGCTGAGCGTGAGCGAGCCGGCGAAACCGGCGATCAGGCGGGTCACGTTCTCCACGCTACCGCGAGCATCCCTGATGGATGCGCGGGGCCTCGTCAGCGGCCGCGGGTAGCGTTGACCTCGTGACCGGCCCGCTCGACCAGCAGCTGGTGCGGGTGCTCGGCGACCGCACCGCGAAGGCGCTCACGCGCGCCTTCGGCATGCAGACGGTCGGCGACCTCGTCGCCCACTACCCGCGGCGCTACGCGAAGCGCGGCGAGCTGACGGCGCTCACGGAGTTGACTGTGGGCGAGGAGGTGACGATCGTCGCCGAGGTGCTGCGCGTGACGGAGCGGTCGATGAAGAACCGCAAAGGCTCGATCCTTGAGGTGCAGATCACCGATGGCCGCGGCATCGTCACGCTGACGTTCTTCAACCAGGCTTGGCGCAAAGAGACGCTGAAGGCGGGCGTGCGCGGCATCTTCGCCGGCAAGGTCGGCGAGTACCGTGGCGCGCGGCAGCTGGCCCACCCCGACTACCAGCTGTTCGACGACCTCGAGCTGGTGCCGGGGGCGCCCGACCCCGAGGCGCAGAAATGGGCGCTCGCCCCGATTCCGATCTACCCGGCGACCTCCACGGTGTCGAGCTGGCACGTACAGAAGGCGATGGGGGTCGCGCTTGACAGCCTCGTCGGCCTCGACGACCCCGTGCCGCTCGAGGTGCGCGCCGAACGCCAGTTGCTCGACCTCACACGCGCGCTGCGCTTCACCCACCAGCCGGAGGACGACCAGCAGTGGCGGCGCGGCCGCGACACCCTGCGCTTCCACGAGGCATTCCTCTTGCAGGCGGCCCTCCTGCAGCAGCGTGCCGTGCTGCGCTCGTCGCCCGCCGAGCCGCGCCTGCCCGGCGACGAGCTAGCAGGATTCGACGCCGAGCTGCCCTTCACGCTAACCCCAGACCAGCGGGCCGTCGGCGACGAGATTGCCCGCGACCTGGCCGCCGCCGTCCCCATGAATCGACTGGTGCAGGGCGAGGTCGGCTCGGGCAAGACCCTCGTCGCCGTGCGCGCCATGCTGACGGTCGCCGAGAACGGCGGCCAGAGCGCCCTGCTCGCGCCGACCGAGGTGTTGGCCGCCCAGCATTTCCGCTCGATCGTCGCGACCCTCGGCCCAGACCGGGCGGCGCGGCTGCGGCCGGTGCTGCTGACCGGCCAACTGGGCGCCGCCGAGCGACGCAAGGCGCTGCTGGCGATCGCGAGCGGCTCGGCCCGCATCGTCGTCGGAACCCACGCCCTGCTCGGCGACCAGGTGCAGTTCGTCGACCTGGGGCTCGTCGTGGTCGACGAGCAGCACCGCTTCGGGGTCGAGCAGCGCGAGACGCTCCGCCGCAAGGGGGCGGTGCCCCCGCACGTTCTCGTGCTGACGGCCACGCCCATTCCGCGCACGGTCGCGATGACGGTGTTCGGCGACCTCGATGTCTCGACGATCCGCACGCTGCCCGAGGGGCGCATCCCGATCGTGAGCCACGTCGTGCCGCTCGCCGACAAGCCGGGCTGGTGGCCGCGCGTCTGGCAGCGGCTCGGCGAAGAGCTCGATGCCGGGCGGCAGGGCTTCGTCGTCGTGCCCGCGATCGACCCATCGACGGTCGAGGACGACCCGGATGCTCTCGCTGACGATCCCGACGCCCCTCCCGTCATCGACCGCCCGCCCGGCAGCATCGTCGAGCTGCTGCCGATCCTGCAGCAGGCGCCGCCGCTCGCCGGGCGCCGCATCGCCGCGCTGCACGGCCGCATGCCGGCCGACGAGAAGGACGCGACGATGCGGGCCTTTGCCGCCGGGGACCTCGACGTGCTGGTCGCGACGACGGTCATCGAGGTCGGGGTCGACGTGCCGAACGCGACCTTCATGGCGGTCATCGACGCCGACCGCTTCGGGGTCAGCCAGCTGCACCAGCTGCGGGGGCGCGTGGGGCGGGGCGCGCATCCGGGTCTGTGTTTGTTCGTTACGGCGGCAGAGCCCGACACCATAGCGCGACAGCGGGTCGATGCGGTCGCCGCGACGCTCGACGGTTTCGAGCTGGCGCAGGTCGACCTCGAGCTGCGCCGCGAGGGCGACGTGCTCGGTGCGAACCAGTCGGGCGGCCGCTCGAGTCTGAAGCTGTTGCGGGTCGTCACCGACTCGGAGGTGATCATCGACGCGCGCCAAGCTGCGGCGACGATACTGGAGGGTGATCCGGCGCTCGCCGGGCATCCCGCCCTCGCGGATGCCCTGGCGCGACGCCTCGATGAATCCGCTCGAGAATTTATGTCGAAGAATTAGACGATGCGTGTCATTAGCTACAACCTCCGCAAGCACGCGGCGATCGGCGAGCTCGCCGCGCTCATCGCTGAGCACGAGCCCAACCTGCTCTGCCTGCAAGAGATCGACACGAATCGTCTACCGGAAGACCTCGGCCCGATGCACCTGGCCGACGCGACGCGCGGTAACCGCCTGGGTCTTGCGATCTACTACCACCACGAGCGCTTCGACGCGCTGGAGACGAAGGCGTTCTCGCTGAAACGCTCGCTGCACGACATCATCGCGAAGCCGGCCCATGAGCGGCTGCTCGGCTCGCTGCTGTTCGATCGTAAACACGAGCGCGAGGTCGTCATCGGGTCGTTTCACGCCGCGCCTCTGACCGCGCTGAACTCCTTGCGGCGCACTCAGATTCACGCCGCCCACGAGGCGCTCGATTCGTTCGGCCCGCACCTGCCGACCCTGATGGTGGGCGACTTCAACTACCCGTGGTTCCAAGAGTTTCTGTCGTCGACCGTGCAGCGCTCGGGTCACGAGGTGACGTTGGCCGACTCACGCACCTACACCCGCTACAAGTTCTTCCGCGGGCACTTCGACTTCGCCACCTCGATCGGCATGTCTCTCACCACGGTGCAGACGCTGCCGCAGGGCGTCAGTGACCACATGCCGATCCTTGTCAACGCGGAATACGCCGAGCGGGTGCAGAACGTCTGACCCCCATTCGGGATGCACGGACCCGTTCCGTCACGGAACGGTAACGTCGACTCGCTAGGCTGGCCTCATGAGCAGGATCGCCGTCGTTCCTGGGTCGTTTGACCCGGTCACTCTGGGCCACCTCGATGTCATCGAGCGCGCGGCCAACATCTTCGACGAGATCCACGTCGTCGTGGTGCACAACCCCGGCAAGGCGGCCATGCTGCCGATTGCGCAGCGGGTGTCGCTTATCGAGCAGGCGGTCGCCGATCGGGCCCTGCCCGACACGATTCGCGTCACCGGCTGGAGTGTCGGCTTGCTCGTCGACTACTGCACCGAGGTGGGGGCGACGGTGCTCGTGAAGGGTGTTCGCAGCCAGGTGGATGTCGCGTACGAGACGCCCATGGCGATCGTGAACCGCAACCTCGCCGGTGTCGAGACGGTCTTCATGCTGCCCGACCCGGCACACGCGCACGTGTCCAGTTCGCTGGTGCGCCAGGTCGCGAGCCTCGGCGGTGACGTCGCTCCGTACGTTCCGCGGGCCGTGGCCGAGTTCCTCGAGGAGACGCGCGAGGGCTAACCTCCGCCATGCTGACGCGACGTGGGCGTGTCACGCGCCCGCTCAGGCGGTGGCGCGCTCCGGCAAGGTGATGCTCTCGGTGTCGGCCTTGTGCTTGCGCAGGGCATGGCCGCCGATAATCAAGGCGCACGCGATGATCACGAGGTTCTTCACGATGTACTGCCCTTCGATCGTGAGGCCGAAGGGGAAGACGGTGTACGTCACCTCGGGGAGGAGCACGAGGGGAAGGAACGTCCCCGGCATCTGCGGAATCAGCATCAGCAACGCAAGTCGCGTCGTCGGCGGGAACAGGAACGCCAGGCCGATGGCGACCTCCCACACGCCGAGCAGCGGCACGATGATTTCGGGTGTGGCGAAGTAGACGGTTGCCGCGACGAGGTCGTAGGCGGGGCTCAGATCGCCCATGATCTTGAGGGCGCCGAACCAGATGAAGACGACGCCGATTGCGAGGCGGGCGAACTTAACGCCAAACCTGTCCATCGTCCACACGACGAAGCGATCGAAGAGCTCGATTCCTCGGGTGATGAGTGCGCGCATCCTGATCTCAGCCTCCGTGTCCACGTGTCGTCCGTCCTTCTACGCTACGGCGCGTGGCTGTGGGGGCGCTCAGCGCTCGTGGGCGCGCGAGCATGCCCGCCCGGGCATGAAAGCCCGGGCGGGCGGGGTGCTCATCGCGGTGGCAGGCACTGCAGCATCAGCTGCAGCTGCCGGGTTTCGCGTTGCTCTTCGCTCATGCGACGGTGCACCCGGCGCTCGAGCTCGTCGCGACGGTCGGCGATGCGCGGTCGGCGGCTCCACGTCACGAGCGCGACGCCTACAGCAAGGGCGATGCGGTCGATCAGCGTGAGACGGCGGCCGCCGCGGCGTGCGCGGGTCGAGCTCGGGCGTATCGGTTCTGCTTCGGGCCGACGCTGGCGCGTCGACTCGGGGGAGTGGGTGTGGGTCGTGATGGTCACGAGTGGGGTTCCTCACTGCGGAAATGACGGGAGTTGCGGGGAGCCGCGACGGGCGATTGCGCGCAGCGGCGCCGCGCGCAGGCGCGGCAGACGGGGCGATGATCCGCCGAGCACTCAGGATGCGCACGGGCGCAGAGCGAGGGGATCGAGCTTCGTGAGCGTCGCCACCGACAGAACGGGTGGCGAGAGCGCTACCCGCTTAGGCGGTGAGGACGCCGACGAAGCCGGCAGTGTGACGGGACTGTCCCGTAGTGAAGATGAACATGCTCGGCCTCCTTTCGACGTAGTGAGCGTGCACGACGTTAGTGCCAGTCGCGTGCATCCCGCAAGAGGCATACGGCAATTCGTCGCAAAGTTTTCCGATTCGTCGCCTGCTCGACACGAGCATCCCCCTCTGCCAGGCTCGACAGCATGGAACAGCTATCGGGCTTCACGCCCCTCGCCGTGATCATTCTGCTGCTCGGTTTGTTGTGGATCGTGCTCATCGTCGTGGCGCTCATTCAGATCGCGCAGTCGACGGAACTCAGTGCGGCGATGAAGCTCGTGTGGGCAGTGATCGTGTTCTTCTTCCCGTTCCTCGGCACTCTCGCGTGGTTCATTCTCGGGCGCCGCATCGGCGACCCGTTCCGCTCCTGACGGGGTTGAGGCGGGAATTCCTCAGCTGTTTTCGTGATTCTTCGGCGTTTCGTCACGCGCGCGTGGCAGAGTACGCAGGGTGAGCACGACGACGAGCGAGACGACGGCCCCGGTCACCGGTGTCACCCCCATGACGGCAGACGAGTTCCGGGAGGCCGGAGACGCGATCCGTCGGGCCATGAACGGCATCCTCGACGGCAAGCCCGACGCCGTCGACACGGCGCTGACCGTGCTGCTTGCCGAGGGGCACCTTCTGATTGAGGACGTTCCCGGCGTCGGCAAGACCGTGCTAGCCCGGGCGCTTGCGCGCTGCGTCGACGGCCGCGTCAGCCGCATTCAGTTCACGCCCGATCTGCTGCCCGCCGACATCACGGGCGTGAGCGTCTACCGCCAGCAGACCGGAACGTTCGAGTTCACCCCCGGTCCGGTGTTCGCACACATCGTCATCGGCGACGAGATCAACCGCGCGAGCCCGAAGACGCAGTCGGCGCTGCTGGAGTGCATGGAAGAGGGCCAGGTCACCGTCGACGGTCGGACCCACGCTCTCGCCAAGCCCTTCCTCGTGGTGGCCACGCAGAACCCCATCGAGATGGAAGGCACCTACGCGCTTCCTGAGGCGCAGCGCGACCGCTTCATGGCGCGCATCTCGATCGGCTATCCGGCGGTCGACGACGAGCAGCGCATGCTGCGCGATCGCGAGCGCGTGAGCCCGCTCGACCAGCTGCGCCCGGTCGTCGACGTCGCGGGGTTGACCCGGATGATCGCGACCGTTCGCGAGGTCTACGTGAGTCCCGCCGTCGAGCGCTATGCCGTGCTCATCGCTCAGGCGACCCGCGACGACACCGCCCTGCGGCTCGGCGCGAGCCCCCGATCGACGCTGCAGCTCGTGCGCGCGGCCCGGGCCCGAGCCGCGCTCGACGGGCGGGACTTCGTCGTGCCCGACGACATCGACGCGCTCGCGACGACCGTGCTGTCGCACCGTGTGATCCTCGTGCCGCGCGCACAGCATCCCGATGGCCGCCCGGTCGGCCACGTCGACGAGGTGATCGACCGCATCGTGGCGGCCACCCCGGTGCCGGTTCCGGCGTCCGACGACTGACCCGGCGTCGCCCGTGCCCCGTCCCACCCTCCGCGGCGTGATCTTCGCCCTCGCCGGCACCGCGATCATCACGCTGGCATACCTGATTGAGCGGCCCGAGCTGCTCGCGGTGGGCGTCGTCGCCGCGGCGGCTCCGCTGGTCGCTCTCGTGGTGGTCGCTTCGGGGCGCCCGCGGGTTCGGGTGAGTCGCCACCTCGATCCGGTCGTCGCGACCGTGGGGGAGCCCGTGTCGGTCACCGTCACGGTGGCGGGGCGAGCGCGCGCGGCCGAGTGGATCGAGCGCGTTCCGATGCGGCCGGGCTTCGCCGGCCCCGGGCGTCTGCCTGACGTTCGCCGCACCCGCCCCGCCCGTTTCACGTATCGCTACTGGCCGGGCGAGCGCGGCCTCGTCGCGGTCGGTCCGCTGCTGATCGAGGAGCGTGACCCGTTCGCCCTCGCCGTGCGGGTGACCGACACGACCGCCGAGGCGACCCAGTTGGTGGTGCCGCCGGTGCTGCCTCTGGACGCGGGCCCCGTGCCCGAGCCGTCAACCGAGGCGGGCCCGCGCAGCAGCCGCTCCCGCGAGCGCGCCGACGACGACGTTGTCACCCGCGAGTATCGAGACGGTGACGCATTGCGCCGCGTGCACTGGCGGGTGACGGCGCGGCACGGCGAGCTCATGGTGCGCCAGGACGAGCCACAGGCGGGCCCGCACTCGCGCCTGATCGTCGACACCGATCGTGACGGCTATGGCGACATCGAGCGCCGCGGACTGCGCCCCGGGCCGCCGAGTGGGCCGAGCTTCGAGTGGGCAGTGCGCATGGCAGCCTCATCGGCCGCACACCTGGTCGAGCGCGGGTATGCGGTCGACCTGACTACGTCGACGCCGCAGGCGGCCCAGCCTCCGCTCGCCGATGCCCCGGGCATCTCGGCGGCCCTCGCTCCGGTGCTCGGCGAGCTCGCGCTGCTGCGCGCAGCCGCCGCTAACGGAACGCCGCCCCCGCTCGAGGCCCACCCCTCGGTGCCGCTCATCGCGATCGCGTCGCAGCCCCGGGGAACGACGATCGACTGGATGCTCGCCCAGCGCGCTCCGGGAACGGTCGCGGTCCTCCTGCTCGTCGCCCCGCACGGCGCCGCCGACGCCCCCGAAGCGCTGGCCCTCGCCGACGAGTTCACGCGCGCCGGCTGGCAGGTCGCCCGCGTCGACCCGAGCGTGCCGGTGGACGCCGCCTGGCGCCGACTCATCGATGGGCAGCCCGCCCCCGCCGAGGCGACGGCGATCCTGCGGGGAGCCGCGCCGTGACCGCCCGCGTGCGCGCGGCACGGCCCGCGCCGACCGCCTGGTGGCTGAGCGTCGCCGTGCTCGTTTCACTCGGCGCCGCCCTCAGCGCGCTTACCGTCCTCATCGGCGAGGGCTCGTGGTACGTGCCGACGATGGTGACGGCCGCGATCGGCGTGGTCGTCGCCGCAGTCGTGCGACGACTGGTGCCCGTGTGGCGGGCGTTCTGGTCGGTCGTCGCCGGGGCGGTCGCGCTCTTCGCCGCGATCGTGGTGCAGTTCGCCGCCGACACCGCGCTGCTTGGGATCGTCCCGCTGCCGGACACCTTCCTCCGCTTCTCGCTGCTCATTCGCGAGGGTGAGCTGTCGATCGTCGAGCAGGCGGTCCCCGCGTTCGCCGATGACGGCATCCGGTTCTTGCTCGCGGCCGGCGTCGGGGCGCTCGCCGTACTGTCTGACGCGCTGGTCGCCGCCACCCGCCGTCCGGCGTTGCTCGCCGTGCCGTTGCTGGCGCTGCTCGCGATCCCGGTCGTCGTCGCGCCGGGGGCGCTGCCGCTCGTCAGCGTGCTCGCGACCGCTGCCGCGTTCCTCGTGGTTCTCGCGCTGCACCGCCCCGCGGCGGTCGGGGGACCGGGTGGGGTCTCGCGTCTCATCGCGGCGGTGAGCGCGGCCCTGATCGCCGCCGTGATCGTTCCGGGGCTGTTGCCGACCGCGGTCGTCGGGGCGAACCCGGCGGGCACGGGCCCGGCCAGCCTCGTCACGGGCGTGAACCCCGTCCTCGAGCTCGGCAACGACCTGCGTCGCTCGAGCCCCGTCGAAGCGTTGCGCTACTCGACGGACGCGGAGGGCGGCGTGTACCTGACGCTGTCCCACCTGGCCGAGTTCGCCGGCCAGCAGGTGCTGCCGGTCGAGTTCGACGCCCCCGCCGTGCCGCTCGCCGAGCTGTCGCCGCCAACTTGGTTGCCCGACGAGCTGACGACCGGAACCCTCGACACCCGCATCAGCCTGCGCACGCTGCGCACCCAGTGGTTGCCGCTGCCGCAGGCGCCGGCAACCGTTTCCGGCGTCTCTGGCGAGTGGGTGATCGATCCCGCCGGCACGACCGTGCGCGCCGACTCGGGCGTCGCCCGCGACCTCACGTACACCGTGCAGAGTCTGGTCGCGCAGCCCACCACCGAGCAGTTGCGCGCGGCGACCGCGGGCGGCGACGGGCTCGACGAATTCCTGCAGATTCCTGAGGGGCTCGATCCGAGCATCCCGCAGACGGCGCTCGAGGCAACCGCCGAGGCGCGAACCCCCTATGAGCAGGCGATCGCGCTGCAACGGTTCTTCACGGGCGGCCAGTTCGCCTACTCGGAGGATGCGCCCGTCGAGGGCGGCTACGACGGCTCGGGGGCCGACATCGTGGCGCAGTTCCTCGTCGAGCGGAGCGGCTACTGCGTGCACTTCGCGAGCGCGATGGCTCTGATGGCGCGCACGCTCGACATTCCCTCGCGCATCGCCGTGGGATTCCTGCCGGGGGCGCGCAACCCGCAGGTGCCGAGCGAGTACATCGTGAGTTCCGACAACCTGCACGCCTGGCCCGAACTGCACTTCGATGGCCTCGGCTGGGTGCGTTTCGAACCGACCCCGAGCCTCGGTGTGCTGCCCGAGTACGCGAACGACGACATCCTCATCGGCGACGACGTCGTGCCTCCCGCTGGTGAGACGCCGGCGCCGGACGAGACCGACCCGGCGGACCCCGAGAACCCCGACGGTGAGATCGATGCCGGCGACCCGGCGAACCCCGATGGCGAGACCGACGCGGAGGGTCCCGACGGGATTCCCGACCTCGACGGCGGCGACGACCAGGCCGGTGGCGTCGGCGATGACGGCGGCATCCTCGTCGATCCTGTGCTGCGCTCGAACCTGATCGCTGGCGCGCTCGCGGTCGTCGCGCTGGTGCTGCTCGCGACGCCGGCGCTGTGGCGGGCGAGCCGCAGACGTCGGCGGATGCGCGCCACCGATCCGCTGATCGTCTGGCGCGAGGTGCGCGACACGGCCCGCGACCTCGGGCTCGCAGCCGAACCCACCCGCACAGTGCGCGAGCTCGGGGCCCGCTGGGGTGTCGACGTCGCGCTCGTCGCGCCGCTCGTCACGGCACTCGAGGCCCGGGCCTACGCTGGCCCGCACGGCGAGGAGGCCGTCGCACCGCCGGTCCGTCCGGTGATCGCTGCACTGCGGGCCGCCGTGCCCTGGTGGCGGCGCGTGCTCGCCTGGCTCGCCCCCATCTCCCTCATCGACCGAGAGCCCGACGACGCGCGGGTGCTGATCAGCGCTCCATAAGGGCAAGCCACGCGGCGGCGCGGCCGTCGAAGACGCCCTCCCGTCGCGCGGCCAGGTCGCGCACCCGGCGGGCGTCGGCGAGCACCCGCGCCGCGACCGCGTCGGGGTAGCCGAGCGTGCGGCGGTGTTCGGAGAACTCGTCGACGTCGTCGATGTAGGGGCTGGCGCGGGGTGCGCGCACGATCACGTCGAGATCCATGTCGATGGCCGACGCCCCGAACTCTTCGAGCCGTAGCTCGGCCGCGATGTCGACGTACAGGCCGATGCGGGACCCCTCGCGGTCGGGAAAGAACGCGGGCATCCACTGCTCGCCGGGCATCAGCACCTTCACGTTTGGCCTGTAGGCGTGGAAGTCGGCCCCCGGGCGGCGGCTCACGGTGCCCTGCTGCTGGCCGAACCAGACGCCCGTCTCGTCTTCGCCGAGCACGATCACCGGATGCACCCAGTGCGGTGATCCATCCCACTTGCGCCAGCGCAGCTCGGCATCGGAGCCGGGCTCGAGGGTCATGCTCGGAAGGCTACCGACCGCTCCTCAGCGAATGCCCGGCGCGCCCGCCGACACTGAGGGGCGTGACTGACGCCCACGCCCCCGCCGACGGTGCATCCTCGCTGTTCCCGCCCACCCGCGCAGCGGGCCACCAGCGCGCTGTCGAGGCCGTTCCGCGCCTCGGTGCCTCCTACGGGCGCGACCGCAACCATGACCGGGGTCTCGGCAACGAGAACACGGTCAGCGCACTGTCGCCCTACGTGCGCCATCGACTCATCACCGAGCAGGAACTCGTGGCGGCCGTCATCGAGCGGCACGGGGTCCGCGCGCCGGAAAAGTTCGTGCAGGAGGTGTTCTGGCGCACCTACTGGAAGGGCTGGCTCGAACTCAGGCCCCAGGTGTGGCGCGACTACGTGGCCGACGTGAGCCGCCTCGTGGACGATGGCGAGTATCCGCTGCCCGTCGACGCTGGGCTGCGCGAGCGGTACCTCGCCGCCATCGAGGGACGCACGGGCATCGACGGATTCGACGACTGGGCGCGCGAGCTCGTCGCCATCGGCTGGCTGCACAATCACGCGCGCATGTGGTTCGCGAGCATCTGGATCTTCACACTGCGCCTGCCCTGGCAGCTCGGCGCCGACTTCTTCCTGCGGCACCTGCTCGACGGCGACCCCGCCTCGAACACGCTCAGCTGGCGCTGGGTGGCGGGCCTGCAGACCCGCGGCAAGACCTACCAGGCGACCGCGGACAACATCGCCCGGTTCACCGACGGTCGCTACCGGCCGCGCGGCCTCGCGACGACGGCGGAACCCCTCGACGGGACGCCCCCACCGCCCGCGGGTGCCGCACCCGAGCAGCGGCCGCTCACCCGAGGCCGCGCGCTGCTGCTCATCGGCGAAGACGACCTGCACCCCGAATCGCTACCGCTCGATGGTGTCGACGTCGTGGGGGTGGTGCGGCCGGAGCGGGGCGCGCCCCGCGGTCCAGGGCGTGCCGCAGGCGGGGTGCAGGCGTTCCAGCGTGGCGCGCTCGCCGACGCCGGTCGGCGCGCGAGCGAGCGATACGGATGCGCGGAATCCGTGATCGAGGAGGTACGAGCATCCGAGCTGGTCGCCCTTGCCCGCGCGCACGACGTCGGCCGCATCACGACCGCCTACGCGCCCACCGGCTACGCCGCCGACGCGCTCGACCGGGCGCGCGCGGAAGCCGCCGGGGACGGCATTGTGATCGAGACTGTGCTGCGCGGCTGGGATGCCCGTGCCTGGCCCCACGCGACGCGCGGCTTCTTCCCGTTCAAGGAGCGCATCCCGGAGCTTGTTCGCGATGCCGGAATCGGCGCGTGACACGGCGCCGCGACCGGCGATAATGAGCGATAGCGGCGCCGGTGCCCACCGGCGCGTCACACCCTCGTTGTCAAGGAACTGATAACCATGACCGACACGATGAACCGGTCAACTGTTGCCCCCGCCCACCCCCACCTCGACCCCGCGGACGGCCGCCGGGCGTACGAGCTCGACCGCCAGTACGTGTTCCACTCGTGGAGCGCCCAGGGCGCTCTCGACCCCTTCGTGATCGCCGGCGGTGCCGGCAGCGAAGTGTGGAACTACGACGGCGAGCGGTACCTCGACTTCTCGTGCCAGCTTGTCAACACCAACATCGGCCATTCGCACCCGAAGGTGGTTGCTGCCATTCAGAAGCAGGCCGCCGAGTTGGCGACCGTCGCGCCATCGCACGCCAACCTCGCCCGGGGCGAGGCGGCCAAGCGCATCGTCGAGAAGGCCGGGCCCGGCTTCGCGAAGGTCTTCTTTACGAACGGTGGGGCCGACGCGATTGAGAACGCCATCCGCATGGCGCGCCTGACGACGCGCAAGCACAAAGTCATCTCGACCTTCCGCAGTTACCACGGCAACACCGGCGCGGCGATCGCCGCCACCGGCGACTGGCGGCGCATGCCGAACGAGTACGCGTGGGGGCACCTGCGTGTGTTCGGCCCGTTCCTGTACCGCAGTGAGTTCCACGCCACGACTGAGGCCGAAGAGGTGGAGCGCGCCCTGCAGCACCTCGAGCGCACCATCCAGGCCGAAGGCCCCGACACGATTGCCGCGATGGTGCTCGAGTCGGTGCCCGGCACGGCCGGCATCTTCGCACCGCCCGCCGGCTACCTCGCGGGCGTGCGCGCGATCGCCGACAAATACAACATTGTGTGGATCGCCGACGAGGTGATGGCGGGCTTCGGCCGCACCGGCGAATGGTTCGCGTGGCAGGGCCAGAGCGTCAACCCGGAGGGCGTCGTTCCCGACCTCATCGCCTTCGCCAAGGGAGTGAACTCGGGCTACGTGCCCGTCGGCGGTGTGGTGATCTCGCCCGAGATTGCCGCCGCGTTCGATGAGCGCGTCTTCCCCGGCGGACTCACCTACTCGGGCCACCCGCTGGCGATGGCCTCCATCGTCGCGTCCATCGACGCGATGGAGGAGGAGGGCATCATCGAGAACGCCAAGATGATCGGCGAAAAGCATCTCGGACCGGGTCTGCGGGCTCTCGCCGACAAGCACCCAATGATCGGTGACGTGCGCGGGCTCGGCGTGTTCTGGGCGCTCGACCTCGTGACCGACCGCAAGACGCGGGAGCCGGTCGCGCCCGGCGTGATTGGCGCCCTGAAGCGCGAACTGATGGCGCGCCGGGTGCTGCCGTTTGCCGCCGACAACCGCATCCACGTTGTTCCGCCGTGCGTCGTGACGCCGGAGGAAGTCGAGCGGGCGCTGATCGCGTACGACGAGGCGTTCACGGCGGTTACGCAGGGCTGATCAGGCGCGCTCCCAGTGTCGTTGGGGCATTCACGGAGCGAGCACGACCTACCGTAATGGGGCCGCGGCATCCACCGTTTGATCGGGGGTGGATGTCGCGGCCTTACACTTAACGGCTATGCCTGCCGCGACTTCTCCCTACCGCGTCTCCGTGCGCGACCTCATGCATCGCCCCGGCGAAATGCGGGAACGAACCCTCGAGTTCGCCGCCCCCGAGCAGCTCGGCGTCGGCGCCGCATACGTTGCCGAGGGGTCGCCGCTCGCGATCGAGCTGCGACTGGAGGGTCTGCACGACGGGATTCTTATCACGGGGGAGATCGACGCGACCCAGTCGGGGGAGTGCGTGCGGTGCCTCGATCCCGTCTCGCGGCCCCTCGAAGTCGAATTCCAGGAGCTTTTCGCGTATTCTCCTGAGGACGCTGTCGACTACACGGTTCACGATGATCACGTGGATTGTGAACCCGTAGTTCGGGACGCGGTTGTGCTTGCGCTTCCGTTCCAGCCCGTGTGTCGCGACGACTGCCCCGGCCTCGACCCCGAGACCGGCGAAAAGTTGGCGGACCACGCTGAGCAGAAGCCGCGCGAGGTCATCGACCCGCGCTGGGCTGCCCTGGAAGGATTCCGGGCGGCTGAGACCGACACCGACTGACACCGGCACCCCCACTGACTGAAGACTGAACCTGGGCGCGCGTGCGCGCCGAGGCTGAGAGAGAAGAGAGACACCATGGCTGTTCCCAAGCGGAAGAAGTCGCGCGCCAACACCCACGCCCGCCGCTCGCAGTGGAAGGCCGAGGTCCCCACGCTCGTCAAGACCGTCGAGAACGGCAAGGTCGTGTACAGCCTTCCCCACCGCGCGAAGGTCGTTGAGGACTCGGCGGGCACCCCGCTGTTCCTCGAGTACAAGGGCCGCAAGGTCGCTGACGTCTGATCGGTCCGACCGATCCGTGGCAATGAGCGCTGACCCCGGGGTGACCCCCGACCGGTCGGCGCTTATTGCCGCGCTCGGGGTCACGATCGACCCTGAGCTGCTCGAGCTTGCGCTCACCCACCGCTCGTGGGCCTACGAGAACGGCGGGGTGGCGAACAACGAGCGTCTCGAGTTTCTCGGCGACTCGATCCTCGGCCAGGCCGTCACGGTGATGCTCTACTCGAGCTTTCCCGACCTCGACGAGGGCGAGCTGGCGAAGCGTCGCGCGTCGCTCGTCTCTGCGGTGGCGCTCGCCGAGGTGGCCCGTGGCATCGGCCTGGGCGACCACCTGAAGCTCGGCAAGGGCGAGGAGCTGACCGGCGGGCGCGGCAAGTCGTCGATTCTCGCCGACACGGTCGAAGCGCTGATCGGCGCCGCGTATCTCGACTGCGGCGGCGATGAGGCCACCGCGCTGGTGTTGCGGCTCATCGATCCGCTGCTCGCCGACCCCGCCCGTTTCGGCGCCGCCATGGACCCTAAGACGTCGCTGCAGGAGCTGGTCGCGTCTCTCGGCCGCTCGGCGCCCGTCTATGAGGTCGTCGACGCTGGTCCCGACCATTCGAAGGTCTTCACCGCGACCGTCGTCGTCGACGGCGAGGCAATCGCGTCGGGCGTGGGAACCAGCAAGAAGCAGGCCGAGATGGCCGCGGCGTTGAGCGCCTGGACGGCGCTGTCGGCGCGCACGGCGTGAGCCGGCGCGTGTGGCGCGAGGCGAGCATCCGTGCCTGAACTGCCCGAAGTCGAGGTCGTCCGTCACGGCCTCGCCCCCGCTGTCACGGGCGCGACGATCGAGCGCGTCGAGGTGCTCGACGAGCGCTCGCTGAAGCGCCACGACGGTCCCGCGGAGGACTTCATCGACCGGCTGACGGGCGCGCGCCTTGTCGCGCCCGTGCGGCGCGGCAAGTTCGTGTGGATGCCCGTGGCCGTTGGCGATGGATCCTTCGGCGACCCCGTCGAGGCCCTCGTCGTGCACCTGGGCATGAGCGGGCAGGTGCTGTTGCGCTCGCGAGGTGCGGACGATGGGCCGCTGACGCGTATCCGATTCGAGATCGTGCACCCGGAGCACGGCGAGTTGCTCGTGAATTTCGTCGACCAGCGCATCTTTGGGTCGATGGCACTCGATGTGCTGCAGGCGACGCCGGACGGGGCGGCCGGTGGGTACGGGTCGTCTCTCGCGCTCGTTCCCGGCCAGGTGGCGCACATTGCACGTGACCCGCTCGACCCGGCGTTCGACGATGCGGCCTTCGTCGCGGCGCTGCGGCGGCGCCGCACGGGCATCAAGCGGGCGTTGCTTGACCAGACGTTGGTGAGCGGCATCGGCAACATTTACGCCGACGAGGCGCTGTGGGCGGCGCGCCTGCACTACGACCGGCCGACCGCGTCGCTGCCCGTTGCGCGCGTTCGCGAGCTGCTCACCGAGGTGCGCGTGGTGTTGGCGCGGGCGCTCGAGGAGGGCGGAACGTCGTTCGACGCCCTGTACGTGAACGTGAACGGCGCTTCGGGGTATTTCAGCCATTCGCTGCGCGCCTACGGCCAGCAGGGTAAGGCGTGCCCGCGATGCGGGGGCCTGATCGTGCGCGAGCAGTTCATGAACCGCGGCTCGCACTTCTGCCCGCGCTGTCAGCCGCGCCCCCGCCGCCGCCGCGCCGCCTGAGTCGCGGCTGCGCCGCCCCCTCGCCGCCGCCGCGCCGCCTGACTCGCGCCGCCACCTGAGTCGCGGCTGCGCTGCCCCCCCGTCAGCAGCCGCTAGCCGTTGTCCACACGTAAGCCGCCCCGACTGGCCGAGGTCTCTGGCTGGCCTCCCCCCTCATCCCCCCGAGAAGTGATCCACCACCCTCGGCACCTTCCACAACAGCGGAACGCGTGACGCGGATTCACGCGTTCCGCTTCTGTGGAAGGCGCGGCAGAAGGCACACGTCGCCGCGAGTGTGCACTCGTGGCGGGTATGCCTCGCGCCTCACAGCCACAACTGCACACTCGCGCGTCGCCCACCCGGCCCGAGCACGAGCGCCTACGCGGGCACGTCCTTCCTCCACGCCCCCTCGTAGACGAACGGTTCGAAGCCGATCGCCTCGTTGACGTCGAGCATGTGGCGGTTCTCCTCCGCGTTGTAGGTGACGATGCGGGGGTGTCCGGGCCGCACCCGCTGCAGGTGTGCGATGTTCGCGATCTTCAGCAGCATCCCGAGGCGGTGCCCGCGGTGCTCGCGCACGACGATCGTGTCCTCCTGGTCGACGGGGCGCGCACGGTCCTCCGGCAGGACGAGCTCCGTGAAACCGGCGAGCCGCCCGCTGGGCACGTGTTCGACCGCGGCGACGAGCCGCACGGTCGGGCTGTCCTCCTCGAGCGCCTCGTCGGCGAGCAGGCGCTCCACCGTCCACGGGTCCTCACTCTCCTCCAGCCCGGCCGACGGCGCGTCGGTGCTCATGCGCGTCAGCAGGTGCGCGATGCCCTCCCGCCACTCGGGCGGCGTCGCATCGACCCACGTGTGGATGCTGTACTCGCCTCCCGCTGCCGCCCTCGCCTCCTCCTGCATCGCCTCGAGCACGGCCGCATCCACGGGAAGAGGGAGGCGACTGCCGCGTTCCACCTGCTCCAGCCGGTAGCCGAGCGACTGCAGCAGCCGCGTCTCGGGGGTATCGGCGGCCACGTCGCCGAAGCCGGTGGGTGCGGCGAGCCGCGGCCCGCCGACCCTCCAGCACGGGGCGTAGACGATGAACTTCGTCGCCCGTGCCTCCCGCGCGAGAGCCTCGACGCGCTCGGCGAGGGCGCGCCCGATTCCGCGACCGCGAGCATCCGGAACAACCTCGACTGCCAGCCACGCGGTGTCGGCGGCGTCACCGAGCCGGTGTTCGGCGATTCCGCGACCGACGGGGCGTCCGTCGAGACGCGCCAACAGCATCCGTTTCGGCTCGAATTCCTGCTTCCTCCACCCCGGCAGCATCTCCTCCGGCGGGCGCACCTCGTCCTGTGTGCCCGAGTCGTGCGACCAGACCGCGCTGCGCACATCGATGCAGGCGAGAAAGTCGGCGGCGTTTGGCGCGTCAACGCTGTCGGGAATGATCACCTCGGTGATCTCTAGGCCGTTCATGTCTGCTCACTCTCATTCGGCCAGCCCGCCAGGCTACTCCCGCGCGAGCCGGTACGGTAGGCCTGTCCGCATCCCCATCCCCGTGAGGCGTCGCCCGTGCACCTGAAGTCCTTGACCATCAAGGGGTTCAAGTCGTTCGCCCAGCCGACGACCTTCCACTTCGAACCGGGCGTGACCTGCATTGTCGGGCCGAACGGCTCCGGCAAGTCGAACGTGGTCGACGCGCTCGCCTGGGTGATGGGCGAGCAGGGCGCGAAGACGCTGCGCGGCGGCAAGATGGAGGACGTCATCTTCGCCGGCACCGCCACCCGCGGCCCGCTCGGCCGCGCCGAGGTGCGCCTCACGATCGACAACTCCGACGGGATGCTCCCGATCGAGTACTCGGAGGTCACGATCTCGCGCACGTTGTTCCGCAACGGCGGCAGCGAGTACGCGATCAACGGCACGGCGTGCCGCCTGCTCGACGTGCAAGAGCTCCTGAGTGACTCGGGCCTCGGCCGCGAGATGCACGTCATCGTCGGCCAGGGCCAGCTCGACAAGGTTCTACACGCGAGCCCCGAGGAGCGACGCGGCTTCATCGAGGAGGCCGCCGGAATCCTGAAGCACCGCCGCCGCAAAGAGAAGACGGTGCGCAAGCTCGAGGCGATGCAGACCAACCTCACGCGCCTGAACGACCTGGCGGGCGAGATCCGCCGCCAGTTGACGCCGCTCGGCCGCCAGGCCGAGATCGCCCGCGAGGCGCAGACGATCGCCGCGATCGTTCGGGATGCTCGTGCGCGCCTCCTCGCCGACGAGGTCGTCAGCATTCGGCGCGCCCTGCACGAGCATCAGCGCACCGAGGCCGAGCGCACGAGCGAGCGCATCGTGGTGCAAGAGCAGCTGGATCAGGCGCGCCTGCGCGTGCAGCGCATCGAGTCGCAGATGGTGGGCGACGCCGTTGACCAGGCGCGCGGCGTCGCCTTCGGGTTGGAGCAAGTGCAGGAGCGGCTGCGCTCGCTGTCGTCGCTCGCCCAGCAGAAGCTCACGCTGCTCAGCCAGCAGGCCGAGTCGCCGGGCGCGCAGGCGACCGTCACGCAGGCGCAGATCGACGAGGCGCTCGCCGAGGCTGACGAGCTCGCCGCCGGTGTGGGGGAGGCCGAGCGCCGTGTCGGCGAGGCGGCGGCCCGCACCGCGACGGCCCGCGCTGCCCTCGACTCGCTCGACGAGGAGATCGCGGCGCAGTCGGCGCTCGTCTCGCAGCACGACATTGAACTGCAGAGCCTGTCGGGGCGGGTCGACGTCGCCCGCTCGACGCTCGCCGCTGCCCGTGGTGAGCTGCTGCGCCAACAGAACGCGCTCGAGCAGGCGGAGGCACGGGTCACGCAGACCCGGGCCGACCTCGCGGCCCTTCCCGAATTGGAGCAGGCGGAAGGCGTCGACGCCGAACTCGACGAGGCGCTCGCCGCTGCCGACGCGCGCGTCGCCGAAGTGACGGCGCGCATTGACGCTGAGCGCGAGCAGCTGCACTCCCTCGAGCGGGAACGCGACGCGCTCGCCGCCCGCGTGAGCGCCCTGTCGCAGGCGGTCGACGTCGGCGACGGCGCCGCAGGACTCGCCGGCAGTGACGGCGTGCGGGGGCTCGTCAGCGACCACCTCCAGGTGACTCCCGGCTACGAGGCGGCGGTTGCCGCCGCTCTCGGAACGCTCGCGGACGCGGTGCTCGCCGACGACCTGGATGCCGGGCTCGCGGCCCTCCGCCGCGTGCGCGACGACGAGGGCGGCCGCGTCGAGGTCGTGCTTGCCGACCTGCTTACTCCCTTCGACCCGATGGCGGGGCCGCAGTCGACCGGTGGACTCGTGCGCGCCTCGGGTGTCGTCACCGCGCCCGACGGCGTGCTCTCGCTGCTCTCGCACACACTCATCGCCGATGACCTCGAGGCCGCCCGCGCCGCCTGGCCGACCGTCGAGCGCCTCGGAGCACTCGCGAGCGTCACCGTCGTCACCCGCGACGGCGAGGTCTTGTCGCGCGCGGTGCTGCGGGGCGGGTCCGGTGCGGGCCGCAGCCGCCTCGAGTTGGCGGCTGAGCGCGACGCCGCATCCAGCGCCCTCGATGACGTGTCGACCGAGATCGAGCGCGCCCGCGGCGTACTCGACGACTCGCGGCACGAGCTGGCGTCTGCAAAGGACGATGCGACGGCGGCGCTCGCCGCCGTTCGCGACCAGGATGCTCAGCGCGCGGCCCGCAGCGAGCAACTGTCGCGCGCGCGCACGCAGGCGGAGGCCGCCGAGGCCGAGGCCGAGCGTCTAGCCGCGGGTGTTGAGCGTGCCGAGGTCAGCGTGCGGGAGGCGGAGGCGGCCGCGGCCGCCGCCCAGCAGGCACTGGACGAGTTCTCGTCGCGCCCGCGCCCCATGCTCGACGCGAGTGCCCGGGACGGCCTCGTCGCCGACCTCGACGCCACCCGCGCCGCCGAGGTCGAGCAGCGCATCGCGCTCGAGACGGCCCGGGAACGCGTCCGTGCCGCACGCGACGCGGCTGAGCAGCTGCGACGCCGTCGCGAGGCCGAGCGCGCCGCCGCCGAGGAAGCCGCCCGCCGCGCGGTACTGCGGCAGCGCCAGGTCGACGCCGCCCGCCGGGTCGCCGCTGCCCTGCCCGCCGTGCTTGCCGCCGTCGACCGTTCGGTTGCCGAGGCGCGCGTCGCCCTGCACGCGCGGGAGGCCGAGCGGGCGCAGCAGAACGACGAGCTCGCCGAGCTACGCCGCACCGAAGCGGGCCTGCGCGAGCGGCTCACCGGCATCACCGAGGGCGTTCACGGACTCGAGCTGCAGATCTACGAGAAGAAGCTGCACCTCTCGCAGTTGCTCGAGCGCGCGGGAGACGAGCTGGGGCTCGTCGAAGACGTGCTGGTCGCCGAGTACGGGCCCGAGGTGCCGGTGCCCGACGATGACGCGCTGACGAGTGCAGCGCAGGCCGCGGCCGACGCGGTGGCCGCGCAGGCGGCGGCGCGCATCGACCCCGATGACCCGTTCGCCGAGGCGGACCCCAATGGGGCCGACCCCGACGAAGCCGACCCCGACGAGGCCGCCGAGCGGCGCGTCGCCGCGCTGGTGGCGGCGCAGAATGCGGGAACCAGCCCCGAGAATCCCGAATCGGGGGAGAGCGACAGCGACGCCCCGCCCACCGGCAAGCCGTTCGTCCGGGAAGAGCAGCAGGCGCGCCTCGCCCGCGCAGAGCGCAAGCTCAGCCAGCTCGGCCGGGTGAACCCGCTCGCGCTGGAGGAGTTCGCCGCGCTCGAGCAGCGGCACAAATTCTTGACCGAGCAGCTGACCGACCTCGCGAACACCCGCCGCGACCTGCTGTCGATCATCGACGAGCTCGACGAGACGATGCAGCACATCTTCGCCGAGGCGTTCGCCGACACGCAGACCGCCTTCGATCAGGTGTTCCCGATCCTGTTCCCCGGCGGGTCCGGCAGCCTCATGCTGACCGACCCCGAGAGCATGCTCACGACGGGCATCGAGGTCGCGGTGAAGCCCGCCGGCAAGAAGATCGAGCGGCTCAGCCTCCTGTCGGGTGGTGAACGCTCGCTCGCCGCCGTGGCGCTCTTGATCGCGATCTTCAAGGCCCGCCCGAGCCCGTTCTACATCATGGACGAGGTCGAGGCCGCCCTCGACGACGCGAACCTCGGCCGCCTGCTGACGATCTTCCGCGACCTACGCGAGAGTTCGCAGCTGATCGTGATCACCCACCAGAAGCGCACGATGGAGATCGCTGACGCGCTCTACGGCGTAAGTATGCGACAGGACGGGGTGAGCGCCGTCGTCGGCCAACGGGTCGCCGACCCCGAGGCTGAAGCCGCCGCGAGCTGACCCTGCCGCGAGCTGACGCCGCCGCCAGCTGCCGCCGCTGCGAGCTGACGCCGCCGCCAGCTGCCGCCGCTGCGTGCTGAATCTGCCTCGCGCGACGCTCTTGCTGCCTTCCTGGCATGCACCAGGGCACTCCCTCCACGTTGCCTGCAAAAGAGGGTCTACCCCCTTTCGGGGGTCACGCTACCTCGTTACGTTCTCGTTACCGATCGAAAGGAGACGCTCATGAAGCGCGCACTTGTGATTCTCGGAGTTGCCAGCACGTTCGCCCTCGCCGGTTGCGGCGACGGCACAGTCAACCAGGCACCCGTCGACGAGCCGCTGCCGGGTGAGCAGCAGCCCATGCCGGAGGAGCCGGGCATGCCCGGTGAGGACGGCCTTGACGAGGACATGCAGCCGTAATACGCACCCCTCCTCGGGGGCGTGGCCTGTTACGCGTCCCCTTTCGACACGCCCCGGTTGGCCCCATGCCGCCGGGGCGTTGTCGTGTCGACGCGGGCGGCGGCGCTTACTGGTAGACGGTGGGAAGAGCGGGCTCGCCGGCGCCGAGCCGCAGCGCCTCCGCCGGCAACTCGGCGATGGCGGACGCGTGGTGGGCGCGTGCGAGGCGCACGCCGTCCTGGCCTCTGTGGCGCGCATCCATCTCGCCCTCCGTCACGTACGCGACCGTCAGATCGCGGATGCTCGCGCCGGCCTCGCGCAGCTCGTCGCGGTCGGCGGGCGCATCCGGTACGCCGTCCCGCGTCTCGTCAACGATGACCATTTCGGCCCGAGCGACGCCGTCCGCCCCGATAAGTCGCCGGCCGCGCTTCGCGGCGCCCCGCGACACCTTGCCGGCCGACGTCTTGGCCACGGGACGCCAGCCGCCCGCCTCCTCGTCCTCCACAGCCACGAGCTTGTACACGAAGCCCGTGGTGGGCGCGCCCGAGCCGGTGACGAGGGCCGTGCCGACGCCGAACGCGTCGACGGGGGCGCCGCGCAGGGCCGCGATCGTGTATTCGTCGAGGTCGTTCGTCACGGTGATGCGCGTGTTCACCGCCCCGAGGGAGTCGAGCTGCTCGCGCACCTGCCGCACCAGCTGCGGGAGGTCGCCCGAGTCGAGACGCACCGCGCCGAGCTCGGTGCCGGCGACGCGCACGGCCGTCTCGACACCGCGCTCGACGTCGTACGTGTCGACGAGCAGGGTCGTGCCGGGGCCGAGCGCGGCAACCTGGGCGCGGAAGGCGTCCTCCTCGTTGTCGTGCAGCAGCGTGAACGCGTGGGCGGCGGTGCCCATCGTGGGCACGCCCCAGCGCTCACCCGCGGCGAGGTTCGACGTGGCGGCGAAGCCGGCGATGTGGGCGGCGCGGGCGGCGGCGATGGCGGCCTCTTCATGGGTGCGGCGCGATCCCATCTCGCTGAGCGGCTTCCCGTCGGCGGCCGCGACCATGCGCGCGGCGGCGCTCGCAATGGCGCTGTCGTGGTTGAGCGTGCTGAGCGCGAGCGTCTCGAGGGCGACCGCTTCGGCGAAGGTGCCGGTGACACTCAGCACGGGAGAGTTCGGGAAGAACAGCTCGCCCTCCGCATAGCCCTCGACCGAGCCGCTGAAGGTGCTGTCGTGCAGGCGATCGAGCGTGGCGGTGTTCACGACGCCCTCGCGGGCCAGCCACTCGACCGTCGCGGCGTCGAAGCGGAACTCGGCGAGAGCATCCATGAGGCGGCCGGTGCCGGCGACGACGCCGAAGCGGCGGCCGGCCGGCAGGCGCCGCGTGAACACTTCGAAGCGGCATCGGCGGTCGGCGCGACCCGACGCCAGAGCCGCCTCGATCATGGTCAGCTCGTATCGGTCGGTTCTCAGGGCTGTGGTCACGGGGCCAGGTTACGCTCGGCCCATCAGTGAGGGGTGGGGTTGTGAGCGGAAATAGCCGAGGGGCGGGGCCGGTGCGCTGGCTGACGAGCGAGCAACTCGGTCCGCACTTCGATGACGGTGGCGAGATCGCGCTCGTCGAGGTGCTCGACCAGTACCGCAAGCGCCCCGTGCACCGGCAGAAGGCGCATTTGCACCTGAGTGCGCTGCGGCACCGGGCGGCCGAGCTCGGCGAGCGGGTGCGCGTGATCACCGGGCCGACGCATCGCGAGGCGCTCGAGGGTGCCGGGCTCACCGGCGACCGGCTCGAGACTGTGGGCGCGATCAGCTGGGGAATGCGGCGCCTTGTCGAGGAGCTCGGCGGCACGATGCTCGAATCCCGCGGCTTCGTCACCGACCGGGCGGTGTTCGAGGACTGGGCGGCCGGCAAGAAGGCCTCGCAGCTCGTCATGGACCGCTTCTACCGCGAGGTGCGCGAGCGCACCGGCCTGCTCATGGAGGGCGGCCAGCCCGTCGGTGGTCAGTTCAGCTTCGACGCCGACAACCGCGAGCGCCCGCCGAAGGGCGCGGTCAGCCTCGGCCTGCCCGACCCGTGGCGGCCGACGGAAGACGAGATCGACGCATCCGTCCGCGAGAATCTCGATCGCCTCGCCGCCGACGGCGCGCCCTTCATCGGCGTGGATGCACCGCGCCGGTTCGCGGCCACACGCGAGGAGGCGCTCGCCGCCCTCGACGACTTCGTCGAGTCGCGGCTGAATGACTTTGGCCCGTACGAGGACGCGATGCTGCGCGGCGACGCAATCATGGCCCACACGCGCCTCAGCGTGCCGATCAATCTCGGCCTGCTGCACCCGCTCGAGGTCGTCGAGCGCGTCGTCGCGGAGTACGAGGCGGGCCGGGCGCCGCTGAACAGCGTCGAGGGCCTGGTGCGCCAGCTCATCGGTTGGCGCGACTGGGTGTGGCACCTGTACTGGCACCTCGGCCCCGACTACACGACCGACAACAACTTCCTGGATGCTCGCACGCCGGTTCCCGAGGACTGGTGGCGGCCGGATCCGTCCGCCGTTGCGGCGGCGTGCCTCTCGGATGCTCTCGACCAGGTGGCGAATACCGGCTGGACGCACCACATCCTGCGCCTGATGGTGCTGGGCAACCACGCGCTGCAGCGCGGCTACGACCCGGCGGAGCTCACGGCCTGGTTTCGCGACGCGTTCGTCGACGGCACGGCCTGGGTGATGCCGGCGAACGTGGTGGGGATGAGCCAGTTCGCCGACGGGGGAGTGGTGGCGACGAAGCCGTACGCGTCGGGCGGCGCGTACATCCAAAAGATGAGCGACTACTGCGGCTCATGCCGCTTCGACCCGAAGAAGCGCCTCGGCGACGACGCGTGCCCATTCACCGCCGGGTACTGGGCGTTCCTCGACCGGGTCGAACCGCGCATCCGCGGAAACCACCGCATGGCGCAGCCGCTCGCGGGCCTGCGCCGCCTCGCCGACCGTGAGCAGGTTGTCGCGCAGGAGCGCGCCCGCGACGCGTACTGAGCCGCCGAGCCGGTCGCGTCCCGGATACCGCTGCGTGCAGCGGGAGCAGTGACCAGAAACACCGCGAGGTTGCACTCGTGGTCGGACCTGCGAACGCGATCCCGCCACCACTGCACACTCGCCGCGCGCGTCCTCGCACCGCCCCCGCCCTACACTGGGGCGGGTGAGCAACGCGCCGATCGGAGTCTTCGATTCCGGCGTCGGCGGGCTCACGGTTGCTCGCGCCATCATCGACCAGCTACCAGGCGAGCAGATCGTCTACCTCGGCGACACCGCGAACGGCCCCTACGGTCCTCGCCCCATCGCGCAGGTACGTGAGCACGCCCTCGCCGTCCTCGACGAACTCGTCAACCAGGGCGTCAAACTGCTCGTCATCGCCTGCAACACCGCGTCAGCCGCCATGTTTCGGGATGCCCGCGAGCGTTTCGAACAGGGCCACGGCATTCCCGTCGTCGAGGTCATTCAACCCGCCGTGCGCGCCGCCGTGCGCCGCACGCGCACGAAGCGCATCGGCGTCATCGGCACGGAGGGAACGATCCGATCCGGGGCCTACAGCGACGCGTTCGTGGCCGACCCGAGCATCCAGCTGTCGACCGCCGCCGCCCCGCGCTTCGTCGAATTCGTCGAGGCTGGCATCACGACCGGCCCCGAGGTGTTGGCGCTCGCCGAGCAGTACCTGGCGCCGCTGAAGGCCGCCGACATCGACACCCTCGTGCTCGGCTGCACGCACTACCCCCTGCTCGCCGGCGCGATCCAGTACGTCGTCGGCCCCGACGTGTCGCTCGTCTCGAGCGCGGAGGAGACCGCCTACGACGTCTACCGTCGCCTCGTCGCGCACGGAATCGAGGCCACTCGAACGGATGCACCCGCGCACGTCTTCGAGGCGACCGGCACCGATACCGACCGATTCCGCGAGCTTGCCCGACGCTTCATCGGCCCCGCCGTCACGCGCGTCGACCCCTTCCCGACCGGCACGATCCCCCTCCCGAAAGGCCCCACCGCATGAACGCCACCATCGCCGAGACCTCCGGCCTGCGCGCCGACGGCCGCACCAACGACCAGCTGCGCCCCGTCACGATCGAGCGCGGCTGGAGCACCCAGGCCGAGGGCAGCGCGCTCATCAGCTTCGGCGGCACCAAGGTGCTCTGCACCGCGAGCTTCACGAACGGCGTGCCGCGCTGGCTCATGGGCAAAGGCTCGGGCTGGGTCACCGCCGAGTACGGCATGCTGCCGCGGTCGACCAACGAGCGCATGGACCGCGAGAGTGTGAAGGGCCGCATCGGCGGTCGCACCCACGAAATCTCGCGCCTCATCGGCCGCAGTCTCCGCGCCGTCGTCGACACGAAGGCTCTCGGCGAGAACACCATCAAGATCGACTGCGACGTGCTGCAGGCCGACGGCGGCACCCGCACTGCCGCGATCACGGGAGCCTTCGTGGCGCTCGCCGACGCCGTCGAGTGGGGCCGCGACAAGGGATTCATCGCCCGCCGCGCCGCCGCCCTCACCGGCTCCGTCTCGGCCGTGAGTGTCGGCATCATCGATGGCGCTCCCATGCTCGACCTCGCCTACGTCGAAGACGTGAAGGCCGAGACCGACATGAATGTCGTCACCACCGGCGACGGGCGCTTCATCGAGGTGCAGGGCACGGCCGAGGGCGCGCCCTTCGACCGTGACGAGCTGAACGCTCTGCTCGACCTCGCCGTGGGCGGCACGACCGAGCTGACCCGCCTGCAGCGCGAGATCCTCGGCCGCTGATGACGAGCATCCCGACGCTCAGAGCCGTCGTCGCCACCCACAACGCGCACAAGGTGGCCGAGCTGCAGCGCATTCTCGGCGCGGCCCTTCCCGGCCTCGAGCTGGTCGCCTACGACGGGCCGAGCCCGGTCGAAGACGGTGACAGCTTCGCCGCCAACGCGCTCATCAAGGCGCGCGCCGCGGCCGAGCACATGGGCCTCGTCGCTATCGCCGACGACAGCGGCATCAGCGTCGACGCGTTGGGTGGGGCGCCCGGGATCGACTCGGCGCACTACTCAGGGCGCCGCGACGACGCGGCGAACGTGAGCCTCCTGCTCGCGAACCTCATCGACGTGCCTGCTGAGAATCGCGCCGCACAGTTCACCTGCGCCGCCGCCCTCGTCGACCCCACCCGCACCGACGACGCCCGCGAACACGTCGAAATCGGCGTCTGGCCGGGCCGCGTGGCACTCGAGGCCGCCGGCGGGGGAGGGTTCGGGTACGACCCGGTGTTCATCCCCGAAGGGCTTGAGGTCACGAGCGCCGAACTCACCGCCGACGAGAAGAACGCCATCAGCCATCGCGCGCGAGCCTTCGCGGCCCTCGCCGCCGTCCTGCGCGAGCGCTACGGAGCGTAGGGTCACCCCATGTCTGACACGGTCGCCACCACCGTCACCGACGACTACCTGAAGACGATCTGCCAGCACACCGAGTGGCAGCCCGAGCCGATCACGCCGAGCCAGCTTGCCGTCGCCCTCGCGCTTGCCCCCTCGAGCGTGAGCGAGATGGTGAAGAAGCTCGCCGCCGCCGGGCTCGTCGACCACCGGCCATACGGCGCGATCACGCTGACCGACGCCGGCCGCGCCCGCGCCCTCGCGATGCTGCGCCGCCACCGCCTCATCGAGACGTGGCTCGTCGAGCGGCACGATTACGGCTGGGATGAAGTGCACGATGAGGCCGAGGTTCTCGAGCACGCCCTCAGCGACCGCCTGCTCGACCGCATCGACGCAGAGCTCGGGCACCCGACGCGCGACCCGCACGGCGACCTGATTCCTCGCAAAGACGGCACGATCATCCGGCCTGACGCGGTGCGCCTCGACCGGGCGCCCGCTGGAACCCAGGGCATCGTCGTGCGCATCAGCGACCGCGACCCCGACGTGCTGCGCGTGCTCGATCGGTTGGCGCTGACCCTGGATGAACGGGTCCGGGTCGGCGACGATCCATCGCCCGCCGCCGGTGTCGCGCTGGTGCGCGCGTCCGGCTCGACGATCCTCGTCGACCCCGCGGTGGCGCGCGCCGTGTGGCTCGCCGTCTGAGGTCGGGCGCTACTCGGGATCGCGCACGGTCGGGATGGCGTCGGTGGCGGGGTCGCTGACGACGTCGGCCGACAGGAGGCGCCGGGCCACGAGCATCCGTTCGAGAGCGATGAGGGCCAGAATGACGGCCGCGCCGGCGACGGCGAGGCCGAGCATGAGGGGCCAGTCAGAGCCAGCTGCCTGAAGGCCGCCGTCGTCGTCCTGCCACGGCCAGAGCGCCCGCAGCGACCCGGCCATGAGCCCGGTCATGACGACGAGCGTGATGCGGCGGCGCTTCGCGAGCAGCCACTGCAGGCCCGAGACGAAGAGCCCGAGGCCGAGAATCGCACCCAGGATGAACGTGCCCAGGTACCCGAAATCGCGGTCGTTGACCGCCGCGAGCGTGGGTGCGTACATGCCGACTGTGAGCAGGAGGTACGAGCCGGAGACACCGGGTAAGACCAGAGCACACACGGCGACCGCGGCGGCGAGGGCGATGACGATGAACGTCGGATTCTGATCGGCCGCGCGGGGGAGCCCGGTGAGCACGAAGGTGAGCGCCGCGGCGGCGGCGAAGACCAGGTACTCGTGGGGCTTCCATCGCCCGCCGACCATGCCGATCGGCACGATGAGTGACGCAATGATTAGCCCGGCGAACACGGCCCGCGTTTCGGCGGGATACTGCTCGAGGAGTGGCGCGATGAGGGCCGCGCCGATGACGATCGCGGCGAGCATGCCGACCCCGATGGGCAGAACCGCACCCCAGTGCACGCTGCGGAAGTGGGCGCGTGCCTCAGCGGTGCCGCGACCGCGCACTCCGTCCGCGACAAGACGCGCGACACCCCGAGCAAGGTGGCCGGCGCTATCGATCAGGGTGTCGTACACGCCGACGATGAGGGCGATGGTGCCGCCCGATACTCCGGGGACGACCTCGGCGAATCCGATGAGTGCGCCGCGGACCGCGTCGAGAACGGACCGTGCTGCCGTGCGGGGGGTGATGCTCACAGGGGAAAGTTCTCCTTCTCGTGCTTGCCGTCGTGCGGGCCCACGCCGTAGCTCGGTGACGTTGTGGCCGGTTCCGTCGCCTCGTGGCGGCCCTCGTGGGCGGGCTCGTCAACCCAGATCTCGACGGGAGGCAGCTCGACACCGGCGCGTTCCAGCTCGTCTTCGATCTTCTGCTGATGCCGCTCGTGGAACCAGTGGTACGCGATACCGATGAGCACGATGCCCACGATGACCAGCAAGACGATGTCGATGTAGGCGATCACCCAGTCGGCAACGCCGGGAATCTGGGCGATGCCGTAGCCGAGCAGCGGAAGGCCGGTGCCCCAGAGAATCGCGCCGATCGTGTCGAAGAAGAAGAAGCGCCGGTAGGGCATCCGGCCGACGCCCGCGGCGACCGGGGCGATCGTGCGCACGACGGCGATGAAGCGCGCGATCGTGATCGCGAATCCGCCGTAGCGCAGGAAAAACGCCTCGGTGCGGGCGACGCTGCGTTTCGAGAAGAACCCTGCCTGCTTGCGGTTGAAGATGGGCGGGCCGACCTTGCGCCCGATCAGGTAGCCGAGGTTGTCGCCGGCCATCGTCGACAGGGTGATCGCCAGCGCCACCAGCCAGATGGGCTGGGGGATCACGTCGGTGAACGTCAATACACCCGTCAAGATCAGCAGGGTGTCGCCCGGCAACAGGAAGCCGATGAGCAGCCCCGTCTCGACGAATACGATGCCGCAGACGACGATCAGCGCCCAGGGGCCAGCGTCGCGAATCAGCGACTCGACATCGAACAGTCCGATGTCCATGGGCAACATGGCGACTCCAGCGGTGCGGGGCAAGGGATTCAGCGTATCGCCGCGCGGCCGTCCCACCTATCCGGGGTGGTGATCGTTCACCCTCCGTTACCCCTGGATATGGTGGACCCGACCGGAAGGACGCCTTTCGACGATGCTCGCTGTGCTCGCCGCGTTGCCCGTGCTCGCCGTACTCGTGCTCATGACGGTGGTCGGCTGGTCGGCGGCGAGGGCCGGGCTGGTCACCGCCGCTGCGACGCTCGTGCTGGCCGTTGTCGGCTTCGGCTTCGGGGTGAGCGAGGACGCCGACCCGGGGCTCGCCTGGTCGCTCACCGGCGTCGTCGCTGAGGCGGGCTTTATCGCTCTCACGATCATCGGCATCATCGGCCCGGCGCTCGGTATTCATGTGCTGCAACGCTCGACCGGCGCCGCCACCCGCCTGCGATTGGCGCTCGCCGTGCTCCACCCCGACCCTCGGCTCGGGGCGCTGCTCGTGGCGTGGTTCTTCGCGCTGTTCTTGGAGGGCGCGGCGGGTTTCGGCACGCCGATCGCCCTGGCCGCGCCGTTCCTGGTCGCCGCGGGCATGACGCCGGTCGCCGCGGTTGCTGCCGCCCTCGTCGGTCACGCGGCGGGCGTCTCGTTTGGCGCTGTGGGCACGCCGATCCTCGCCCAGGCGACCATTGCATCCACGACTCTGCCCGAGGTGACCGGTCAGGTTTTGGCCCGCGGCGTGCTGCCGTACCATCTCGCCTTCGGTTGGATCCTGCTCGTGGTGCTGCTCGTGATCATCGGCAGCGCCTACGGCAACCGGCGCGGGCTCGTCGGCTGGGGTCTGCTCGCCTGGGCGAGCTTCTTCCTGCCCTACAGCCTGATCGCGTGGTTTGTCGGGCCCGAACTCCCGGCGCTCGGCGGCGCCCTCGTCGGGGCGATCCTGTTCTCGGTCGTGCTCGCCTGGCGACGGGAGCGGGCGGAGGTCGCCGCGGGAGCACACCACCCGCACCTGGATGTCGAAGAGACCGTTCTCGCCGAGCTGTCGGTGCTGCGGGCCGCTGCCCCGTACCTGGTGCTCGTCATGATCGTGCTCGTCACGCGGCTGATTCCACCGATCCAGGATGCGCTGCGCTCGGTCACGCTTGAATGGCAACTTCCCGGGGGCTTCGCCGGATCCGTGCAGCCGCTGTATCACCCGACGATGCTGCTCACCGTGGCGTTTGTGGTGGGCGCGCTGATCCAGCGGGCGTCGTGGCGGCGCATCCGCATCGCGGTCGTGTCGGCGACACTGCAGTTGGGCCCGGTGCTGCTCGCCCTCGTCGGCATGATCACCATCGCCCGCGCCATGTCGGCCTCCGGCATGACGCAGACGCTCGCCGAAGCTGCCGCCTCGACGGGAGCCGCCTGGCCGCTCTTCACCGTCGCGGTCGGGGTCTTCGGGTCGTTCATCACGGGAAGCGCTACCGCCTCGAATCTGCTGTTCACCGACCTGCAGGTGTCGACGGCGCGCGCCATCGGGGCCTCGCCCCTGCCTCTGCTGGGAGCCCAGGGGTACGGCGCGGCGCTCGGCAATCTGATCGCGCCGGGCAACATCATCGCGGCGTCGGCCACAGTCGGACTCGCGGGCCGTGAGGGCACGGTGCTGACGCGCACGCTGCCGTGGGTGGGGCTCTGCACGGTGCTCGGTGGAGTGTTCGCGCTGGTGCTGACACTGTCCTGAGAAGGTGCTCCGAGCATCCCGCCGATCGGGAATAGGGGCTTGTCTTCCCACGTTCGATGTTTACTGTGGCTGAACGCCTTGTTGGCCATGGGCGGTCGCGGCGACATCGTCGCCGCCCGCCCTTTTCCGCTGTTCCCCGATGTACAGAAAGCGATACCGCTATGTCTTTGGACTCCCTCTGGCAGCCGATCACCGTCGGCCGCATGGACCTCCCGCACCGCCTTGCGATGGCGCCGATGACGCGCAGTCGTGCGAACGCGGACGGTACGCCGGGTGCTCTCGCCGCCGAGTACTACGGCCAGCGGGCCTCCCTGGGGCTGATCATTTCGGAGGGCACGCAGCCGTCGGATGACGGCCAGGGCTACCTGAACACCCCCGGCATCTACACCGATGCTCACATCAAGGGCTGGCGCGAGACCGCCGACGCGATTCACGCCGGTGGCGGCTACCTGTTTATTCAGCTGATGCACGTGGGTCGCATGTCGCACCCCGACAACACGCCGCACCACCGCCAGCCGGTGGCCCCCTCGGCGATCGCCCCGGGCGTCGACATGTTCACGGCGGCGGGCATGCAGCCGGCCCCCGAGCCGCGCGCGCTCGCGACCGAGGAGATCGCTGACGTGATCGCCGAGTTCGTGCACGCCGCGAAGTCGGCCGTCGAGGCCGGTGCCGACGGCGTCGAGATTCACGCCGCCAACGGGTACCTCGGCCACCAGTTCCTCGCCCCGAACGCCAACGTGCGCGACGACCAGTACGGCGGCTCGGTCGAGAACCGTTCGCGCTTCGTCGTCGAGGTGTCGAAGGCCGTTGCCGACGCGATCGGCGCCGACCGCACCGGCATCCGCATCTCTCCCGGAATGCCCCTCGGCGGCCTCGACGAGGGCACGGTCGACGAGGTACGTGAGCAGTACCTGCACCTCGTGGGCGAGCTCGCGAAGCTCGACCTCGTCTACCTGAACCTGCACCACGGCGGCGACGACGTGCTGCTGGAAGAGATCCGCAAGGCGTGGCCGAACACGCTGCTGGTGCTGCGCTACGGCCGCACCCGCGAGCAGATCGCCGACGAGATCAACGCCGGCCTTGCCGACATCGCCCCGCTCGGCCAGTTCGCGCTCGCGAACCCCGACGTGGTCGAGCGCCTGAAGACCGGCGCCCCGTTCAACGAGGCCGACCCGGCCACGTTCTACGGCGGCGACGCGACGGGCTACACCGACTACCCGACGCTCGACGAGAGCGACGACGAGGCGGCCGCGTAAGCACCCACACGCCAAAGACGCGGCGCCCTCTTCCGCGACTGCGCGGGGGAGGGCGCCGTTCTTGTTTGTTGGGTGTCAATTGGTGAGTTGCATGAGCGCAACGGCCGTGAAGATGACACCCCCAACGACGAACGCGACACCCGTGAAGCGAATCGAGCCAGGCGCGAAGAACGAGGGGCTGATGCGTACCGTCGACGCGGCACGCTTGAAGCTCTTAGAAGACTCGGTTGGCACCGCGAAAAGGCACAAGCCAATGGTGATGGCGACGAGACCTCCGATGATCAGGATGACCCACTCCACTATGCACCGCTCTTCCGACGTCGGCGAAGACAGTGCGGAAGGAGGGACTTGAACCCTCACGCCCGAAGGCACAGGAACCTAAATCCTGCGTGTCTGCCAATTTCACCACTCCCGCTGGCGCCGCCAGTCTACTGAGCGGTGGCCGCAGGAAGGTTCGGAAGGCACTCGGCACCCGCCACGAACACAAAGACGGCCCCCTTGCGGAGGCCGTCGGGCCTGGCTGACCGTAGTCAACCAGGTGGAGTGCCATCACGATAGCGCGGGGCCGCTGGGTAGACAAGCGACTCCCCGTTTGAATTCGTCGATACGGTGCGCGCGTGCAATCACCACGACCACACCCGCCCCAGCAACGGATGATCGTCTACGTCGACGGGTTCAACCTGTACCACGGGATGAAGAGCCAGTTTGGCAGGGCCACCCTGTGGCTCGACCTCGTCGCCTTGTCACAGTCGTTTCGACCACATCAGCGTCTTGTCGCGGTCAAGTACTTCACGGCCCCGGTGCTCGACAACCCCGAAGGCCAGAGTCGCCAGGCGCACTATCAGCGTGCCCTCGAGTCGCTGTATCCAGGGGTCGTTCACATCGTCAATGGTCGTTATCAATCGAGAAGTGTTCGGTGTATTCAATGCGGTCACGAATACACCCGCTATGAAGAGAAGGAAACCGACGTCAACATTGCGACGGCGGTGGTCTCGGATGCGGCGCTAAACCTGATGGACACCGCCATCATCGTTAGCGCAGATAGCGATCTAGCTCCGGCGGTACGTGCCGCGAGAAATATTCGCTCGACGCTTTTCATCACGGCTGCATTCCCACCCAGGCGCAGTTCCGCGGAGCTGAAGAACCTGATGCCGGCCTCTTTCCGAATCGGCAGAAACAAGATTGTGCAGAGTCAGTTACCCGACCAATTCGAGGCTGACGGGCAGGTGCACGAGCGTCCGGACTACTGGCGCTGACGCGAGAGCGACCTTGGGGCTAAGTCCAAGCTACGCCCGTCCGGCCGCAACGAGCGCGGCCCACAGCTCGGCCCGTGCCGGGAACGCGCCGAGGTCGCGCCCGAGCAGCTGCTCGGCCCGCCGAACACGCGCCCGTACGGTGTGACGGTGCACGCCCAACACCGCGGCGGCCTGTTCGGCGACCGCGTCGGCACCGAGCCATGCCGCGAGTGTGGCGACCAGAGCATCCCCGCTGTCGGCGTCGTGGCTGTCGAGAGGCGCGAGCATCGCCTCGGCGGTGCGCCGCGCATCCGCCCCCGCGAGCCGCGTGAGCATGCCGTCGTCGCGCAGCGCCGCCGCGTCCAGGATGCGGTCAGGGGCGGCCGCGTCCGCGCCGACCCGCTCGGCCATGCGGTCGGCTGCTCGTGCCGCGTCATCGATTGCCTGCTCGAGGCGCTCCCAGCGCACGCGTCGCACGACACCGGCCGTGCCGCGCGACTGCTCGACGAGCTCGGGCAGCAGTTCGTCGATGCGCTCGCTGTCGGCGAGCACGACGACGCGCGCGCCGTCGCGGGCGTGGAACACCGAGCGCTCGCTTCCCCGCTCGCGACCCCGAGCCCCTGGATGCTCGCCCTCCGTCACCGACGCCTCCCCGCGCGCCCGCGCCCCCAGCAGGTCGAGCAGAGCCTCCCGTCGACCCGAGGCCGGATCGATGACGGCCACCGCGAGCGGCTCGTCGGGGATGCCGCCGCCGAGTGCCTTGAGCGTGGTGGCGACCAGCTCGCGCTCGCCGCGCACGAGGGCCGACAGCAGCTCGGCGCGCAGGTCGTCGAGGGTGCGGGCGAGTCGCCGCTCCTGTTCGAGGGCGAGGCCGACCATCGCGACGACGCTCGTGACGACGGCGCGTGTGGCGTCGTCGTGGCCGGCGCCGCCGACGGCGAGCACGCCGCGCAGCGCATCGGGGCGTCCGATGGTTTGCAGGGTGACCCCGTCGATGACGACGGCGGCGCGACGACCGTCGGCGAGCATCCGTCGCGCGGTGTCGAGGGCGACGCGCCCGGGCCGGTGACCGACGGCGACGCGGCCGTCGCTGCCGATGAGGGCGACGGGGCCGCCGACGCGGCGCTCCAGCTCGGTGAGGGCGGCAGCGAGGCCGTCGGGGCGCAGGGCCGCGAGGGCGATGGCGCGCTGCGCGTCGAGGGTGAAGCGCACGCGGGCGAAGCGTTCGCTCGCGTCGAGGTCCGCGACCGTGCGGATGACGGCGATGAAGGGGGTGCGATACGGCACCTCGAACAGGGCGATAGCGTGCGCCCGGCACGCGGCGGTGAGGGCGTCGGGCGTGCCGTCGCGGAACACCTCCGTGCCGAAGCCGATCGCTGGCACCCCGACCGAGGCCAGGCGCTCGACCCAGGGGGCGATGTCGGCGTCGTCACGCCACTGCGTGCCGGTGGTCAGAAGCGCGTCGCCACGAGACAGAAAGGGGGACGGGTCGGCGAGGTCGCTGGAGTGCACCCAACTCCACGGGCGGGCCGCGGCCCCGTCGTCAGCCCAGACGGTGGTCAGCCCGAGCTCACGGCGCTCGAGCATCGACGTCATCGTGATCGGCATGGCGGGCCTCCGGCGGGAGAAAAAGGGATGCGCGCAGCCGCGGGTGTCCAGCGTGGCGGGCGCGTGCATCCGAAGTGTACAAGGTGGATAGGAGATGCGGGTGCACGGCTTACTACCGTGGGGCTCACTCGATTCGAGAGGACACCGTCATGAGCATGACCACTGCAGGCCCTACCGTCACCGGCGGCCCCTCGCTTCCCCAGGAGCGTCGCCTCGTCACGGCGATCCCCGGCCCCAAGTCGCAGGAGCTCATCGAGCGCAAGAACGCCGCCGTGTCCGCCTCGGTTGGCACCATGATGCCGGTCTACGCGGTCGCCGCGGGTGGCGGTGTCATCGTTGATGTTGACGGCAACAGCCTCATCGACATGGGAAGCGGCATCGCCGTCACCAACGTCGGCAACGCCGACCCCCACGTCGCGCAGGCGGTCATCGAGCAGGTGCAGCGCTTCACCCACACCTGCTTCATGGTCACCCCGTACGACGGCTACGTCGAACTCGCCGAGAAGCTGAACGCGATCACCCCCGGCGACCACGACAAGCGCACCGCGCTGTTCAACTCGGGCGCCGAGGCCGTCGAAAACGCCATCAAGATCGCCCGCTACTACACCGGCAAGTCGGCCGTCGTGGCGTTCGACCACGGCTACCACGGCCGCACCAACCTCACCATGGCGCTCACCGCGAAGGCCATGCCCTACAAGAGCGGCTTCGGCCCGTTCGCGCCCGACGTGTACCGCGCGCCGATGTCATACCCCTTCCGCGACGGACTGTCGGGTGAAGAAGCCGCGGCGCGCGCGATCCACACGATGGAGAAGCAGATCGGCGCCGACCGTCTCGCCGCGATCATCATCGAGCCCATCCAGGGTGAGGGTGGCTTCATCGTTCCCGCCAAGGGCTTCCTGCCCGCCCTGCAGAAGTGGGCGAACGAGAACAACGTCGTCTTCATCGCCGACGAGGTGCAGACCGGCTTCGCCCGCACCGGCCAGATGTTCGCCAGCGA